>Ga0315553_10000112_pt1 | contig 67581 bp, 57 predicted proteins | sample SalMarSW160140MG_FD_203099 | JGI IMG/M metagenome (GOLD analysis project Ga0315553, IMG submission 203099) | Salt marsh sediment microbial communities from the Plum Island Ecosystem LTER, Massachusetts, United States - Salt Marsh Sediment SW1601-40 ... | reverse complement strand
ATGTGGCCCGGGGGCTTGCCGGTGGCAATGGTGCCGTTGTGGCAGGTGGAGCAGGGGGAGGTGACGCCGGCGTGGTCGAAGACGGCGCCGGTCCAGGTGACGGTGGTGTGGCAGTCCTGGCAGTTGTTTCCGCTCGGGATGTGGCCCGGGGGCTTGCCGGTGGCGGTGGTGCCGTTGTGGCAGGTGGCGCAGCCGGAGGTGACGCCGGTGTGATCGAAGACGGCGCCGGTCCAGGTGGTGGTGGTGTGGCAGTCCTGGCAGTTGTTTCCGCTCGAGATGTGTCCGGGGGACTTGCCGGTGGCGGTGGTGCCGTTGTGGCAGGAGACGCAGTTGCCGGTGATTCCCGTGTGATCGAAGCGAACGTCGCTCCAGCTCGTCGTCGTGTGGCAGGTCTGGCAGTCTTTGCTCGTGCTCGGGTGGGTCGGTCCCTTGCCGACGGCGCTCACCCCGTTGTGACAGCTCTGACACGGCTGCGTGGCATCGGCGTGGTTGAAACGGGCGACGCTCCAGGCCTCGGTCGTGTGGCAGGTGCTGCACGCCAGCTCCGTGGGAATGTGCTGGCCGGTCTTCGCCGTCTGGGCGCGCAGCGACGATCCGTCGTGGCACTCCGTGCACGTGTTGGGAGTCCCCTCGAAGACGCCCCCCTTGTGGCACGACTCGCACTCCAGCCGGGCGTGGGCGCCGTCCAGCGCGAAGCCCGTGCGCAGGTGGTCGAAGTCGCTCCGCGGCTGCGCGGCGGCCGTCCCGGCGCCGAGGACGACCAGGACGCCGAGGAGGACCAGGAGACAGGCCTCGATCCACCGCACTCTCCGCGAGAGCCGCTCGCCGCGCTGACCGGGTTCTGTTCGCATGGGTGTCTCGCTCGCGGGGGTGGCCAAGGCCTCAGCGCATCAGCAGCGCGCCGCTCCAGGAGTTCTCGGAGTGGCAGCGTCCGCAGTCCGGACCGAAGGCCCCGCGGTGCGCGTCGTCGCGCTCGTGGCAGCCCTGGCAGTCCTTGGGCAGGTGGATCGCTCCGCGCACGGCGGTCCGATGACAGCCGCTGCAGACCAGACCGTCGTGCCGACCCCGCAGTGGGAAGTCGGTCTCGAGGTCGTGGTCGAACTCCCAGAGCGGCCAGCCGTTGGGGTTGTGGCATTGCTCGCAGTGCGGGCCGAGGCTCGCGTGGTGGACGTCGTCCTCCTTGTGGCACGCCACGCAGGAGCGCCGGGTGCCGCGGAAGACGTGACCGGAGTGGCACTCCTCGCAGGCCGTCACCGCGTGGATGCCCAGCAGGGGGAAGCGCGTCAGCTCGTGATCGAAGCGCACCTCGCCCGTCCACGAACGCTCGTCGTGACAGCGTCCACAATCCTGGCCCTGGCCTCCGGCGTGCACGTCGTCCTTCTCGTGGCAGGCGTAGCAGTCGGTCTTCAGTCGCTCCTCGAACGGCGGCCTCGCGTGACACGACTCACAAGCCGCGCTCTGATGCGAGCCGCGCAGCGGAAACTGCGTATCCCGTGTGTGGTCGAAAGTACTCGGCTTCCACGAGCTGGTTCCGTGACACTTCTCACAGGAGGGTCCGTTGCGTCCGCGATGCGCATCGTCGCTGCGATGACACGACAGACAGTCGGTCTTCAGCTTGTGGGTGCGCGGGTCGTCGCGGTGGCAGTCCTGACACACCGCGCGCGCGTGCGCCCCGCGCAGCGGGAAGCGCGTGTCGCGGTCGTGGTCGAAGCCGCTCTTCTGCCAGCTGCGCGGGGAATGGCAGCCTCCGCAGTCGCTGCCGAAGGACCCGCGGTGGGCGTCGTCGAGCTGATGGCAGCTCGCGCAGGTCCCGGGGGTGTCCCGATAGCGTTCGTTGGGGTGGCACAGCTGACACTCCACCTTCTGGTGTCGGCCGACCAGGGGGAAGTGGGTCTTGGAGTGGTCGAAGCGGGCGGAGCGCCAGGTCTCGACGCCGTGACAGTCGGCGCAGCGGGTTCCCAGCCTGCCCTGGTGAGGCTCGTCCTCGGCGTGGCAGTCCACGCAGTCGCTCGAGGCCGCCCGGAACTTCGTCGCCTCCGCATGGCAGGAGGCACAAGGAGCCCGGGTGTGGGCACCCTGCAGCGGGAAGTCGGTCCGCTGGTGGAGGAAGGCATCGCGCTGGAGTCCGACGATGTCCGCGTCGCGCCCGGCGTGGTCGGTGTGACAGGACTTGCAGTCCAGGTCCTTCGGCTGGGGCAGTCGGCCGTGGAAGCCGCGGGTCGCGGACAGATCCGCCGCGACGTCCTCGTGGCACTCGAGGCACAGCGCGCGCTGGGAGGTGCGGTCGAAGGGCTGATGGCAGTTTCCACAGTCCTTCTCCAGGTCCGCGTGGGCGGCGGCGAGCGGACCGGGCATCACCAGCCGTTCGAGTCCGCCGGCGCCGGCGCGCGAGCTCATCACCAGCATCGCCAGCCCCAGCCCCCACGCGATCCCCCAGGACGCCCACCAGCGGGCTCGGGTCGCTGACACCTCACGTTCCCCTCAATACAAGTGCACCGCCACGACGTGGGCCGCCGCGGAGGCGAAGAGCAGAAAGCAGAGGGGCAGATGCAGCGCGTGCCACAGCGAGAACACCCGTTCGTAGAGGGCGAAGCGGGCGCTGCGCCGTACCGCGGCGATGTAATCGTCGAGCTGCGCGCGAATGCGCCGGCGCACGTCCGGCGACAGGTCGCGGCTGGCGTCGCCCGCGCGCGCCCAGGGACCTCGGCCCGAGAGCCACACGTCGCACTCCGCGCTCGTGCGCCTCGCCGCGCGCGCCACCCGAGCCGCGCGCAGCGCGGCGTGGAGGATTCCCGTCGGCGACGTCGGGACCAGAGCCTCGAGCCCCGCAAGTCGCTTGGCGATCCCCGGCGCCAGCCGCTCGATCCCGCCGCGCTCCGAGTCGATCTCGTAGCGCAGGTCCTCGAGGGTGAGGCGATGGCCCGAGAGCCCGCGGTGGATCCGTGTGTAGAGCACCCGTCCCACGAGCCCGCTGCCGGACACGAGCAGCACGCAGGCCATGGCGACGGCGCTGTTCAGCGAGCCGAGCCGGAATCCCGCGTGGTAGAGGATCGCGACGGGCCCGGCGATCCCCAGCACCATGTGGAAGCGGAACCAGGAGCGGACCGGCCCCCAGCCCGCCGTGACGCGAAGCCGCTTTCGCACGGAGTAGGAGAGGAGCAGGCACATCGCAGCGAGCCCGGCGATGCCGAGCCCGTAGCCCAGACCGCTGCGCGCGCTGAGGGGCAGCTCGTCGCGCAGCGTCCAGCCCGCGGCGATCGCGAGCGCCGCGGCGACCGTCGCCAGTGTCACGCTGGTCGCGGTCTCGGGAACGGCCCGCCCCGCTGCGGAGGTTCGGGCCTGCGACGATGCGATCGCATCTACGGGACCACTCGACCTCGGCATCCGTCCCCCCCGCTCGAGACCCGTCTCCGGTCGCGTCGGTACCCGTTCCCATCGGCTGGTCGGCCCCGGAAATCGAGTCTCGTCCGTCACTCCTGAGCGTCGATCCGGCGCGCGGTCCCCCACGCGCAATGAGACCGGAAACGGTGCTTCAAGGTCGTGACGGCCATCACCGAGTAGAGCCGTGGAGGTGTCGAGACTTTCCCCATCGGAAGCGGGACCGGATGTCGTGTCGAATCGGGGTGGGGATCGGCGTCGCCGTCTGGGTAGGTCTGTTCGCGGCGCTCGTCGCGGTCCAGCCCGTCGCGGCGCAGCCGGTGCGCAACCGCATCCTCGACGGCCTGTCCGTCCGCGACGAGGAGCCAGGCTGGTCGGTGAGCATCGCCTTCACCAACCCGGTGCGATACCTGCGCCACGCGCCGAACGACCGCGGGCGCTCGGTGCACATCCAGCTCGAGAACATCCGGGTGGGACCCGTCGATCTGGTCCCGTCCTTCGGGCGAGAGTCGCTCCAGGCGCCGCGCGGATCGAGCGTGCCCCTGGTCGAGGTCGTCTACGACGGCTCCGGCGCCGAGGGTCCCGTCCTCGACCTGCGCTTCTCGCGGGACGTGGAATTCTCCATCCGCCAGGGAGAGGACTTCCGGAGCATCCGGATCGAACTCCGGGACCCGAGCCGGCGGGTCGCGCCGCCCGCGCCGCCCCAGCCGCCACCGCGCCCGACGCCCGAGACGGAGGTGCTGCCGTCGCAGGCGCGGCGCCTGGACGGACCACCGGAGGTGGCGGTGGATCTCGACGATCCCTTCGCCCTGGAGCTCGACGCGGTTCCGCGTGAGGGGACGTTCGCCCCTCTGCCCGGGCTCGCCGTGTTCCGCCAGAACCGCGTCTACGTGCTCGAGACCACGCGCCAGGGCAAGCCCTGGAAGAGCCGGCGCCTGGGCTTCTTCCCCGACGCCGATTCGGCGAAGCAGACTGCGCTGCTGCTGGCTCCCTATTTTCCCGAGGCGGTCGTGATCGAGGTCTCCCGCTCGGAGCGCCTGGTCTCCGAGGCGGCTGCCGTGTCGCCCCCGCAGAGGACTGGAACGGCCGTCCAGCCGGCGCCCCAGACGGCGACCGCGAACGACGAGCAGACCGAGGCGGTGCGCGCTCTGGTGGAGCAGGCGCGGGACGTCCTCACCGCCGGCGACCTGGAGGCCGCAATCCGGCTGCTCACCAAGGCCTCGACCTACCCGCCGAGCCGCTACGCGCCGGACGTCCTGGAGCTGCTAGGCGTGGCGCGCGAGCGCAACGGTCAGCTCGCCCACGCGAAGGCGCAGTACCAGAAGTATCTCGCGTCGTATCCCGAGGGCGAGGGGGCGCAGCGCGTCAGCCAGCGGCTCCAGGCCCTGGTGTCGCGCCGCGCCGAGCCGCGCGAGGACCTGCGCCCCGCGCGTTCTTCCGCGGAGGAGTGGGATCTGCGCACCTACGGCAGCGTGTCGTCGACCTACTTCCGCTCCGAGCTGTTCCGGGACACCAGCGAGGACTTCGCCGACGACACCGGGATCGCCGACGTCAACTTCGTCGCCCGGCTGCGGCGGGGCGACATCGACATCGAGTCCCGCCTGGCGAGCGACTACCGGATCGACAACCCCTTCCAGCAGCTCGACGACTCGCTGCGCCTCAGCACGCTCTACGTCGAGGCCTCGGATCGCGGCCTCGGCCTGGACGGCAGCCTCGGACGGCAGTCGATCAACGCCGGCGGCGTGCTGGGCCGCTTCGACGGCGGGGGCCTGGGCGTCACCTTCCTCGACGGCTGGCGGATCGGCTCGGTCGCCGGGTTCCCGGTCGACTACGACCGCCACCTGTCGGTCGACACCGACCGCCGCTTCGTCGGCGTCAGCCTCGAGAGTCCGCGTCTGTTCGAGGCCGTGAACGGTCAGATCTGGGCGCTCGGGCAGCAGATCGGGGGTCGCATCGACCGCGAGGCCGTCGGCGCCGAGCTGCGCTACGTGGGTGACGGACGCTTCGCCGCCGTGTTCGTCGACTACGACGTCCACTTCACGGAGCTGAACTCGGCGCTGCTGGTGGCCAATGCGACCCTCGGCTGGGACACGGAAGCCAATCTCTACCTCGACTATCGCTACACCCCGCCGCTGCTGACCTCGAACGCGCTGATCGGCCAGCCCGTCTCCTCGGTCGACGACCTGAAGCAGCTCTACTCCTCGAGCGAGATCGAGGAGCTGGCGCGCGACCGCACCGCCCGCAGCGCCACGGGAACCCTCTCGCTCACCAAGCACCTCACTGAGCAGCTCCAGCTGACCGCCGACGGCACCCTGAGCGAGGTGGACGATCTCCCCGAGTCGGGCAACGTACCGGCGATCGAGGGGACGGGGCTCGAGTACCAGGTGGGTCTCCAGGTGCTGGCGAACAGCCTGCTGACGGAAGGGGACATCGCGGTCGCCAGCGTCCGCTACTTCGACGGGAACTTCTCCGACAACTACGGCGGAAGTCTGAACCTGCGTTTTCCGGCGGCGTGGAACCTGCGGCTCAACCCGCGCCTCGATGCCGACTACCGAGCGATCGCCTCGGCCGACGACGCGCTCTTCGTGCGGCCGGCGCTGCGCATCGACCTGGAGTTCTGGAAGCTGACGATCGACGCCGAGGCCGGCTTCGAGTGGGTCCGGCGCTTCGGGGGCGACGGGGGCGGCGACGAGTACGGCTACCTGACGCGTCTGGGCATCCGCGTCGATTTCGACTGAGCGGCGGCCGGGAGGCGAAGCACGGGGTGCAAGGGGGAGCGATGTTCGGGACGGGACTGTTCGATGGCGCCGCGGATCTCCTGCCGTGGCTCGTCTACGGAGCCCCGCTGCTGCTGATCTGGCTGGTGCGCGGTCGCCGGCGACGCGCGCAGCACCGCCGCAGCCTCGCGGCCCTCGACGAGTCCCGCTCCGCGGGCCTCAGCGAGCCGCCCTCCCTGCATCCGCTGATCGATCCGAGCCTGTGCCTGGGCTGCGGAACCTGCGTGACGGCGTGTCCCGAGGGCGACGTGCTCGGGATGGTGCACGGCAAGGCCCGCCTCGTGAACCCGACCCACTGCATCGGCCACGGGGCCTGCCAGGAGGCGTGTCCCCAGGACGCGATCTCCCTGGTGCTGGGCACCGAGAACCGACCGGTCGCGATCCCGGTGACCGGTCCGGACTTCCAGACCAACGTCCCCGGCCTGTTCGTCGCCGGAGAGATCGCGGGGATGGGCCTGATCCGGAACGCGGTCGAGCAGGGTCGCCAGGCGGTGGCGTCGATCCGCACCCTGCCGGGCATCGGCGCCGGGAGCGACCTCGATCTCGCGATCGTCGGCGCGGGTCCGGCGGGTCTCGCCGCGTCACTCGCGGCCCAGGAGGCGGGCCTGCGCTACGTGACCCTCGAGCAGGACACCCTGGGTGGCACCGTGTCCCACTACCCGCGCGGCAAGATCGTGATGACCCGCCCCGTCGAGCTCCCGCTGGTGGGCCCGGTGCGCTTCGCCGAGACCACCAAGGAGGAGCTGCTGGCGTTCTGGCGCCGGGTGCAGGGCGAGACCCGGATCCGCATCCGCGATCGCGAGCGCGTCGAGAAGATCGACCGCGCCGACGGCGGCTTCGCCATCGACACGACGCGCGGCCACTATCGCGCGCGCGCGGTGCTGCTGGCGATCGGCCGCCGTGGCACGCCGCGCAAGCTCGGCGTGCCCGGAGAAGAGCGCCCGAAGGTCGTCTACAGCCTGGTGGATCCCGAGCAGTACGCCGGCCGGCGGGTGCTCGTGGTCGGCGGCGGCGACAGCGCGATCGAGGCCGCGCTCGCGATCTCGGAGCAGCCGCGGGCGGCCGTCGCGCTCTCCTACCGGGGAGAGGCCTTCTCCCGCGCCAAGCCCAAGAACCGCGAGCGGCTCCAGGCGGCCGAGACGGTCCGCGCGCTCTCCGTGCTGCTCGGCTCGCAGGTCGCGGAGATCCGCGAGCGCGACGTCGTGCTCGACACCGACAAGGGACGGCTCGAGCTCCCCAACGACGACGTGATCGTGTGTGCCGGCGGCGAGGTGCCGACGCCCTTTCTCCAGGCGGCCGGCATCGAGATCCAGCAGGCGCGCCAGCGCCGGATGCGATGAGCCGGCTCGCCCCCGCACTGGGCGGCGCCCTCGTGGTCGCCGCGCTCGCCGCGGCGTTGGCGGCGTCGCCCGCCCGGGCGGTCCCCCCCGCCGAGAGCGCGCTCGAGCAGGGCTTCGCCGCCGCGCGCGATCGCCAGTTCGACCGCGCCGCCGCGCTGTGGGAGTCGGCCGCGCGGGCGGGCAACGCCGAGGCGCAGTATCGACTGGCCTCCCTCTACCAGTCGGGCCGCGGCGTGGACAAGGACCTCGCGCGGGCGCGCCACTGGTTCGCGGAGGCCGCCAAGCGCGGCCATCCCCAGGCGCAGTACAGCCTGGCCTGCATGCTGCGGGACGGTGCGGGGGGGCCGCGCGACCGCGAGCTCGCCTCGAGCTGGTATCGCAAGGCCGCCGACCAGGGCCACCGCCTCGCCGCCGCCGCGCTCCAGGAGGTCGCGGCCAACGGCTGGCCCGAGCCGCAGGAGCGGGCGGAATCGAAGCCGAGCCCGTCTCCCGCCGGCAAGCCGGCCGCGGCGTCCGGCGACGCCGCAGCGAGACGGGGCGAGGTGTCGCGGGCACGCGCGTCGGAGCAGGCATCCGAGCGCGCCTGGCTGGCCCGGGCGGCGCGCGAGTCGGAGCTCTACCGGGGCTGGACGCCGCTGATGACCGCCGCCTGGCTCGGGAAGGACGACGCCGTGCGCGCGCTCCTCGCCGAGACCGGGGGCGCCGACATCGACGCCCGGGACGGCGAGGGCTGCACCGCGCTGATGCGGGCTGCCTGGAAGGACCACGCGCCGATCGTGCGGCGGCTGCTCGCTGCGGGGGCCGCGGTCGACGCCCAGCGCAAGGACGGTGCGACCGCGCTGCGGATCGCGGCCGGCGTCGACGCCACGGACGCGCTGGACGCGCTGATCGAGGCAGGGGCGAGCACGCGGCTCGCGGACGCCACCGGCACCACGCCGCTGATCGCCGCTGCGTCGGAAGGGCATCTGGCCGCGGTGGATCGGCTGCTGCGCGCCGGAGCCCCGGGCGACGCGGTCGACGCGAAGGGCAGGGACGCCCTGTCCTACGCGGTCCTGCGCGGGCGCTCCCAGGTCGCGGCGAAGCTGATCGCGGCGGGCGGCGTCGGGGATGCGGCGGGCGGCGGAGTCCTGCTGTGCGATGCCGTCGCGAGCGGAGACGCCGAGACCCTGGCCGTCGTGCTCGCCCGGGCGCCCGATCCCGGAGCGGCTTGCGAGGATGGATCCTCGCCGCTCGCGGTGGCGAGCGCTCGGGGCGACGCGGCCGCTGTGGCCGCTCTGATCGGGCGGGGCGCGGACGCGAATGCGCCGACGGCGAGCGGCGCCTTTCCCCTCCAGATCGCCGCCGAGCGCGGCCACGCCGAGGTGGTGGAGCGGCTGCTCACGGGCGGCGCCAACGCCGACGCCCGAGCGGGCGACGGCAGCACGGCGCTCATGCGCGCCGCGTCGGCGGGTCACACAGAGGTCGTGCGCGTGCTGCTTCGAGCTGGCGCCAGCGCGCACAAGCGCAACGCGAGCGGGCGCGACGCCACGGAGCTGGCCCGCGCCGCGGGCCAGCAGGAGGTGCTGGAGCTGCTGGAGAGCGATCGGAGCGGCTGGTTCTAGAGCTCCGCCATGCTGGCACCGATCGCCACGACCTGGGTCGGATCGATGTCCAGGGCGCCGCGCTGGTCGAAGTAGGCGCGGACGCCGTCTTGGACGATCGGCAGGAAGGTCGTGCCCCCGGCCAGGAACACCGTGTCCACGTCCTTCGGCCGCATCTCGGCCTGCCGCAGCACTTCGTCGCAGACGGAGAACGAGCGCTGCAGCAGCTCGCGGCACTCCCTGTCGAGGAGCTGGCGGCTGAGCACGATCGTGTCCCCGGCCGAGGGGCACTCGGGATCGATCTGGCCGAGCAGGAACTCCGCGCGCTCCTCGGTGGAGAGCCGGATCTTGGCGAGCTCGCACTCGGAGAGCAGTCGGTCGCGGACCTCGGAGTAGTTGCCCAGGTCCCAGTTGTGCTTCTCGATCACCGCCTGCTGGACCCAGTCGGCCAGCCGGTAGTCCACGTCGTCGCCGCCGAGCGTGAGATCGCTGGTGTGGGCGATCAGCCTGGGAGCGTCGCCGGAGCATTCGACCACGGCACAGTCGAAGGTGCCGCCGCCGAGGTCGTAGACGAAGGCGCGCTCACTGCGCGCGCCGCGCGCGACGTAGGCATGGGCGGTGGCGAGCGGCTCCTCGAGCAGGCTCACCTCGCCGAGGCCGGCCTTCGCGGCGGCCTCGGCCGTGGCGTCGCGCTGGGGCGAGGCGAAGCTGGCCGGGACCGTCACCGTGACCGGCCCGCTGCGGGGGTCAATGCCGGTGCGCGCGATCAGCGCCTCGAGCACGTGGGTCGCCACCTCGACCGGCGACACCGGCCCGCTGCGGGTGCGGAAGCCCGTCCAACCTCCCGCCATCTCCTCCAGGAACAGCGGGTAGCGGTCGCGAAAGTTGCGCGTCTCGTGGGAGTCGAAGCGGCGCCCGATGATGCGCTTCGCCGAGAACAGGGTGTTGCCGCCGTCGATCGCCCGCCGTCGCCGCGCGAGCTCTCCGACCTGGATCTCACCCGTCGGCAGGAAGGCCACCACCGAGGGAAGCGAGTGCCTGCCATCCGCGCTCACGGGGCGGGCCCGCCCGCCCTGGGCAGCGACGGAGTTGGTGGTGCCGAGGTCGATTCCGATCCGCTGCACGGGAAGCTCCTTCTCAGCCCGAGGTCGTTTCCCGGCTCAGGTACAGAGACAGACGTTCGTGGGACTCCTTCTCCATCACGGTCGCTTCGAGGTCGTAGTGGAGGTTCGATTCGTCGTGGGCTCCCCGCACGATGTAGTGCAGGGGAACCATGCTGCGCGGGTAGTGGCGCTGCCCAGGGAACACGACCTGGAGCAGCAGGTGGCAGCCCGGCTCCAGGGGGCGGCCCGATTCGAGGCGCAGCGTGCGCGGTCCGAGCTCGAGGATGTTGCCGAAGCACTCGCGACTCTCGCCGAGGGCGTCCCGGAAATGTACGCGCGTGAGCAGCTGGAGATCCCTGCGGACCGGGAGCGATTCGGACTTCACCATGGATTCCCGCACGAGCTCCGCGAGGCAGACCACCTCGGGTATGTCTACATCGGCCGGAAGGGCCCGCCGTTGAAGTGTTATCGCTGGCCGCCCGAGCGAGGCCGGGCTCGATCCCGACCCGCAGGCCGGGCCGCAAGAAGCCGTCGCGGCAACGCTTTCGGCCTCGGTGGTCAGCCGGCGAAGCGCTCCATGACCGCGCGGACCACCAGCGGCCAGGCGATCGTGGCGTCCGCGTACACCTCGGCGAAGCGGCCGCCCTCGGCCTCGGGCACGAACTTGCCCCACGAGACGCCCTCGGTGTAGCTGCACCCCGAGAGACCGCCCCAGTGCTCGGGCTCGGGGCAGATGCGCACCGCGTACTTGTAGCGACGCACCGGCTCGTTGACGCCGATCCGACCGCGCATGATCTCCAGGTACGGTCCGACCTGCTGCGCCCAGTTGCGCGGAACCCCGCCGCCGATCGTGAAGATGCCGAGCGTCTCGTGCTGTCGGATGCGGCCGGTGAAGTCCTCGAGGTCCAGATAGGGATCGAAGGCGAAGGGCGGCCTTCCGTCGCGGCGGCGCAGGTGGTTGTGGATGGCGACGTCGAGACCGAGCTCCGAGTCGGTGAACGCCGGCACGTAGACGGGAACGTTGCGAGAGAAGGCACTGCGCAGGACTGCGCGGTCGCCGCCGTCGAGGGCGAGCTGGCGGCCGAGCTGCTCGCAGACGACGCGGCTCGACAGCACGGTTCCGTCGGGGAGGTCGGCGAGCGCCTTCTGCAGGATGCGCTCGACGTCGTCGAGATTCTGCTCGAGTTCGATGGTGTCGTAGACGCGGTTGTAGCCCTTCTCGTACAGGACCTCGTCGCGCATCGAGGGACGGTGCTTGAAGTGGGTCTTTCCCACTCCCTCGGACAGGCCGTGGGTCATCAGCGCGCCGGTGGAGACGATCGCGTGCACCCATCCTCGATCGATCATCTCGCAGATGACGAGCCCCTGCTTCGCGATCGTCATCGCGCCGGAGATCGTCAGCACCCGGAAGCAGGTCTCGTCGCGCACCATCGCCTCGAGCACGTCGGCGGCCTCGCCGAGCCGACGCCCGCCGAAGGCGGTGTGGCTCATCGCGCGCACCAGGGCGTCGACGCCGTCGACCGCCGCCAGGTCGAGCGGCCGCAGCGGCGCCAGATCGTCCTCGTGGCCGTGGCCGTACCGCTTGTTGTCGCGCGCTCGGGTCAAGGGGATTCCTCCGTTGGATGCGGCTCCGGCGCGGGGGGGACGAGCGCGGAGGGGTCGGTGACGGGCAGCGAGCAGGTGGTGCCGCGACACACGTAGGCGGCGGGCCGGCCCGCGACCGGGCCGCGCCCGGCGAGCCAGATCGGATCGAGGTGGGCCGGCGCCGCGCTCGGGGCCGCCAGGACCACCCCGTCTTCGGGCCCGAGCACGTGGCGCGCGCGCGCCGCCAGCGCCTGCGCGCGCCCATCGCCCGGCTCGCCGACGATCAGCGCCAGTGACGGACCGCGCTCGGCGATCAGCGCCGCGCGCGCGAGGGAGGGGAAGGCCTCGGGCGCCCGCTCCAGGGCCAGGGCGTGGGTGCGCAGCACGCGCAGCGCCACGTCGCGGGGACCGCTGCGGCCGGAGAGCGATGCCGCCCGCAGCAGGCCCAGCGCGGCGAGCCCGGTCGAGTGGGGCGTCGCTCCGTCGTGGTCGGAGCGCGGCCGCTGGGCCAGCGGCTCGCCGTCGGACGGGGTGAGGAACAGGTCGTTCTCCTCGGGCTCGAAGAAGCGCGCGGCGATCGCGTCGGCCAGCCCCAGGGCGCGGTCCAGGAAGCGCTCGCCCGCTCCGGCGCGGAACAGATCGAGGTACGCCTCGAGCAGTGTCGCGTGGTCGTCGAGGAAAGCCAGCACGTGGGCGTGGCCCTCGTTCCAGACCCGCAGCAGGCGCCCCTCTCCGTCCACCAGGTGCGCGGCGAGGAAGTCCGCGGCCGCGGCGGCATCGGCGACCATCGCGTCGTCGCCCAGCTGCGAGCCGGCGCGCGCGAGGCCCGAGATCGCGAGCGCGTTCCAGGCGGTGACGCGCTTGCGGTCGGTGCCCGGCGCCACCCTCTCGGCGCGGGCGGCGAGCAGCGCCGCGCGCTGCGCGGCGAAGTCGGGGCGCGGCTTGCGCGCGCGGTCCATCAGCACCGTGGCGCCGTGCTCGAAGTTGCCGCGGGCCGTGACTGAGTAGGCGTCGCAGAAGGCGTCGGCGTCGTCGCCCAGCACGGAGCGCACCGCATCCGGCGTCCAGACGTAGTAGCGGCCCTCCTCGCCCTCGCTGTCCGCGTCCTGGCTGGCGAACCAGCCGCCGTCGGGTGCCGCCATCTCGCGGCGCAGGAAGGCCGCGGTCTCGCGGATCGGCCACAGCAGGTCGTCGTCCCCGCTGCGGCGCCAGGCCTCGGCGTAGGTGCGCAGCAGCTGTCCCTGGTCGTAGAGCATCTTCTCGAAGTGGGGCACACACCAGCGCGCGTCGACGCTGTAGCGATGGAAGCCCCCGGCCAGCTGGTCGTAGAGGCCGCCGCGCGCCATCTCGCGGCAGGTGAGCAGCACGTGGTCGCGCGCCTCCCGAGCCTTGCGCTCCGGAAGCACATCCGTTGCCGCGAGCAACAGATCCAGGGAGGTCGGAGTCGGGAACTTGGGCGCGCCACCGAAGCCGCCGTGATCCGGGTCTGCGCGCTGGAGCAGACGCTGCGCGCCGCTCGCTGCCGCCGCGGCCCCCGGGACGCTCGAGCCCGGCGCGGGACGGCGCGCCAGGGTGGCGGTGATCTCGTCGGCGCTGCGTGTTACCTCGTCGCGACGCGAGGACCAGGCGTCGGCCACGGCCGTGAGCACCTGGCGGAAGGCCGGCATGCCGTGGCGCGGCTCGGGCGGGTAGTAGGTTCCGCCGTAGAACGGACGTCCGTCGGGCGTGCAGAAGACCGTGAGCGGCCAGCCCCCGTGACCGGTCAGGCCGGTCACCGTGTCCATGTAGATCTGGTCCAGGTCCGGTCGCTCCTCGCGGTCGACCTTGATGCACACGAACAGGCGGTTCATCAGCGCCGCCGTCTCCGGGTCCTCGAAGGACTCGTGCTCCATCACGTGACACCAGTGACAGGCGCTGTAGCCGATCGAGACCAGCAACGGAAGATCGTCGCTCTCCGCACGCTCCAGCGCCTCAGCGCCCCAGGGATGCCAGTCCACCGGGTTGTGCATGTGCTGCCGGAGGTAGGCGCTGGTCTGGTCGGCCAGACGATTGGCGGGACGATCGGCCGGGCGCTCGCTCGGAGGAGGACTCAAGGGGGGCGGAACCTCGTGCAGTCGCGCGTACACTACCAGCCGCCCCTGCGCTTCGCTGCCCGGAGCCCACCCGTGACCGACATCGTTCCCCAAGCCGCGCAGCGCGCTGCGGCCTACGTCGACGCCAACGGCGACGCGCTGTCCCGACTGCGCGCGGCCGCGCTGATCGGCCGTGCCTCCGCCGAGCCGGTCGTCGCGCGACTCGACCCCGACGGCACGCACGTCTCCGCGCTGCGCTGCGCACTCGAGCTGTGCGACGACCTGCGCGCGCTCGGGGATCCGCGCGTCTCGCGTTGGGCGGCGGCGCTCGACCGGCTCCAGGCCGGCGACGGCGGCTTCGCGCCCGAGAGTCCGCTCGAGGCGCGTCTGTTCGAGACCGGGATGATCGCCGGCCACCTGGCGAAGACGCGCTACGTGCGGCCCGACGCGCTGCGCGCCGCGGCGGACTTCCTCGCCGGCCACTGGAGCCCGGACCGCGTGCGCAGCGGCTCCTGGTGCGCGATCGCGAGCTACGCCCACCTGTTCTCGAACGTCGACCACGACGAGGCCGACGCGATCCTCCAGTGGTGCGGACGCGAACTCGGGCGCGCCTTCGTCACCCGCGCCTTCGACGCGGTGCGCACCGCCCGCGTGCTGGTCTACTGCGATGCCCACGGTCTGCCCGGCGCCGAGCTGCGCCGCGAGGACGTCGTGATCGAGCTGATCACCGAGCAGGCGCCCGACGGGGGCTTCCCGGCCTGGCAAGGAGAGGGCGCGCGCGACGCCACCGCCGCCACCCTCGACGCGCTCGTCGCGCTGCGCCGTCTGGCGTGAGAGAATCCGCACCCATGTTCAACCTCGCCTGGCTCCACGAAGCGATCGCCGCCGAAGTCCCGGAACGCGAGTGCATCGTGTTCCGCGAACGGCGCCTGCGCTGGGCCGACGTCAACGACCGCACCCGGAGGCTGGCCTCGGTGTTGCGCGAGGCCGGACTGGGCTGCCACCGTGAGCGGGGAGGGCTCGCGAACTGGGAATCGGGCCAGGACCACGTCGCGCTCTATCTGCTCAACGGAAACGAGTATCTGGAGGGAATGCTCGGCTCCTTCAAGGCCCGCTGCGTGCCGGTGAACGTCAACTACCGCTACGTGGACGAGGAGCTCGTGTACCTGCTCTCCAACGCGAACGCGAAGGCGGTGATCTACCACGCGCGCTTCGCGCCGACCCTCGCGCGCATCCGCCCCCGGTTGGGCGACGTGCGCCTGTGGCTCCAGGTGGAGGACGAGAGCGGCGAGCCGCTGCTACCGGGCGCCCAGGGCTACGAGCAGACGCTCGCGAAGGCCGAGCCGAGGGCGCCCGAAGGGCTCTCGCCCGACGACCTGTACGTGCTCTACACGGGCGGCACGACCGGCATGCCGAAGGGTGTGCTGTGGCGTCAGGAAGACGTGTTCCGCTCGGCGATGTACACGCGACCCGTAGCCAGCTCCACCGAGGTCGTGGCGCGCGCCGTGCGCGGCGACCTGCGCGCGCTGCCGGCGCCCCCCTTCATGCACGGCGCGGCCCACTGGGTGGCGTTCAACATGTGGTCGCTCGGGGGCACGATCGTCGTGCAGTCGAGACCCGATCGTCTCGATCCGGTGGACATCTGGTCCACCGTCGAGCGCGAGCGCGTCACGGCGCTCACCATCGTCGGCGACGCCTTCGGTCGCCCGCTCGCCGACGAGTTGCGCAGCAGTCGCTACGACGTGTCCTCGCTGCGCCTGTTGACCTCGGGCGGCGCCATCCTCACCGCCGCGCTCAAGCGCGAGCTCCACGAGCTGCTGCCGGGCGTGCGCCTGGTCGACGCCCTGGGCTCCTCCGAGAGCGGTTCCCAGGCCCAGCAGACCTCCTCCGAGGCGAGCGGCGCCGCGACCGGGTACTTCGAGCTGGCGCCGGACAACCTGGTGCTGCGCGACGACCTCTCGGGTCCGGTGGACCCGGGCAGCGACGAGGTGGGCTGGCTCGCGCGGAGCGGGCGCGTTCCGCTCGGCTACTACGGCGACCCGGAGAAGACCGCGCGGACCTTCCCGGTGGTGGATGGCGTGCGCTATGCGGTGCCCGGCGACCGCGCGATGCTGGAAGCGGACGGGCGTCTGCGCCTGCTCGGCCGCGACTCGGTGACCATCAACACCGGCGGTGAGAAGGTCTTCGCCGAGGAGGTGGAGCACGCCCTGAAGCACCACCCGGCCGTGTACGACGCCGTGGTCGTCGGTACGCCCCACGAGCGCTGGGGCCAACAGGTGACGGCGCTGATCCGCCTGCGACCGGGAGCGGCTGTCAGCGAAGCGGAGCTGATCGACGTCGCCCGCTCGCACCTGGCCGCCTACAAGCTGCCGAAGCGCCTGGTGTTCGTGGGGGAGATCCAGCGCTCGCCGAGCGGCAAGGCCGACTACCGCTGGGCGAAGGCGGCGGCGCTGGGCGACGTCGGACGCTAGGAGGCCGACGAGGGTCGGCCGGTCCAGGCGCCGCGGCTCGCGGTCTACTCGAGCGCGTCGCGCAGCTGCCGGATCCGCGCGGCGTTGGCGCCGAGGTCGCCCTTGCCCATGCGCGACTTCGAGCGCACGTCCACGCGCGAGCCGAATCCCTCGGGCTCGATCCGCACCACGATGTCGTCGACGAAGTGGAAGATGCGCGAGGTGGCCGTCGCCTCGATGTGACCGCGCGTGGGATCCCGGTCGACGATCTCCCAGCCGAGTCCCTCGATCGCGCGCACGGTGGCCTGGAATGTCTCGTCCGGGGGCGTCGGCACGATTATTCCCGCGAGGTCGGGGTAACCCGCGCGCTGCTCGATCGCGAAGCCTTCGGGATAGGACATGTCGCGTCCGGCGTTGGCCGGGACCTCGGCGAGCGCGATGAACTCGGGCGGATCCTCGAGGTCGGTGCTGATGTCGTTGATCAGGGGCAGGTTCGCGGAGGGTCCGCGCGCGACGAACACGATCCCGACCACGAGTGCGCCGATCCCCGCGGCCGACAGGGCCAGCCCGCGTCCCGCGCGACCCGTCGCCGGACGCGTCGTGTACAGGGCGAACAGACCGAGCAGCAGGGAGAGGATTCCGAACAGGAAGCCGAACACGAAGATCGGGAACCCGACCGGGGCGTTCAGTGCCCCGAGCTGGATCAGGAGCGGCCCCCCGAAGAAGAGCAGCGCCGACAGCGCGGCGGTGGCCATGGCGAGCCGGGCGAGGCGGGACGTGTGCACGGGATCACCTCCGCGTAGGCGCCGCAGCATATCACGGGTTACCGTCGCCGATCCGATCGGAGAATCATGAGCGAGATCGTGAAGAACGAGCGCCGGGGGGCGGTGGCCCTGCTGACCCTCGACCGCCCGAAGGCGCTGAACGCGCTGGACGCGGCCACGCTGGAGGCGCTCGAGGCCCGCGTTGCGGAGCTGGCGCAGGACGCGAGCCTGCGCGCCGTGGTGGTCACCGGCGCAGGCCGCGCGTTCGCCGCGGGTGCCGACATCGCCGCGATGGCGGCCTTCGGCGCCCGGGAGGCCGGCGACTTCAGCCGCCTCGGCCAGCGCGCCTTCGCTGCGCTCGAGGCGCTCCCGGTGCCGACGATCGCCGCGGTCAACGGCTACGCGCTCGGCGGCGGCTGCGAGCTCGCGCTGGCCTGCGACTGGATCTACGCCAGCAGCGCGGCGCGCTTCGGACAGCCCGAGGTGAACCTCGGCATCCTTCCCGGCTTCGGCGGCACCTGCCGGCTCGTGCGCCGGGTCGGCGTGGGCTGGGCGAAGGAGCTGGTGCTCGGCGGCGAGCCGATCGACGCCGAGCTCGCGCTGCGCATCGGCCTCGCCAATCGCGTGTTCCCACCCGAGGAGCTCCTGCCCGCCGCGCTCGCCGCCGGCGAGACGATCGCGAGGAAGGGCCGACTCGCGCTCGGGGCGGCGAAGCGCGTGATCGATCGGGGCCAGGATGCCGACGCCCGAGTCGCCCAGGCCCTGGAGCAGGAGGCCTTCGCCGCTGCCTTCGCCAGCGAGGATCGCGCCGAAGGGATGGCGGCCTTCCTGGAGAAGCGCGATCCGGTGTTCCGGGGTCGCTAGCGGCTGTGCCGAGGAGCGGCGTCACTCCGTCTTGAAGCGGCCGATCTCGGTCTCCAGGTGGGCGGCGCGTTCCAGCAGCGAGGCGACGCTGGTGTTGATCGCCTCGGCGCCGAGGGTGCTCTCCTCGGTGACGTCCTTGAAGACCTGGAGCGCGGTCTGGATCGCCTCGCTGCCCTTGGTCTGGGCGCTCGTGGCCTCGGCGATCTGGTTGACCATGTCCGTCACGCTGGCGGCAGCCTGCGTGATCAGGCGGCTGCCCCGGTCGTCCTTCGCGACCTTGGTGATGATGTGGATGACGCCGTTGACGGCGTTCGCGCCCCACATCGCGCCGCCCGGTCCGCGCACCACCCCGACCCGATCGATGTCCTCGATCATGAGCTCCTGCTCGTTCCAGATCACGCCCGAGAAGAGCGGCGTATAGATCGAGCGACCGTCGATCATCACCAGCAGCTTGTTCGAGTACTCGTCGTTGAAGCCGCGGGCCGAGATCGCCCAGCGGTTCGCGTCGATCTGGGCCACGTGCACGCCCGGGGCCATGCGCAGCAGGTCGGGCACGGTGGTGGCGCCGGAGCGGCGGATGTCCTCCTGGCTGATCACGAACACCGCAGCGGGAGTCTCGGAGACCTTCTGCGCGCGCTTCGACACGGTCGTGACTTCGAGATCCACCAGGGCCTCGAGGTCCATGCCCGCGAGATCGTCTTCCTCGGGCACCTCGGCGCTCGCGGCGTCGGCAAGCGCGATCACGACGAACATCCCGGTCCAGAGCGCGCGGCGGGCACACCGAATCCCCATCTCCCACTCCCGTCCCGCGGCGAGCCGTCCACGACGCGCTTGGGGCCCGCCCGCGGCAGGGGGCGTCGGCCGTATCCGGGGGCTTCTTGACCCAGGGAAGGCTTCCTTGACCGACCGGAGCTGCGTGGGACGCCACCGGGGCCCTCGGCGGTGGGTAACGGGTGTTCGGATCTGCGCAGGGGGCCCCACCCGTGCTAAATCCTCTGCCGGCCGGGGGGCGCGCGATGAAGCCGACCGTCTTCATTCACACCAACGAGCGACAGCGTCTCGGGGCGCTGGTGGCGCGGTATGCGCTACGGCGGCACTCGAAGCACGCGGACGAGTTCGAGGTCCGGCTGCTCGAGACGGCGGACTACCCGTTTCTCGCCGAGCGGGAGGGGCAGCCCTTCCTGCGCGGCGGCCACGAGCGCATCTGGAGGATGGACGACCTCCAGTCCTTCACGCCGCTGCGATTCCTGCCGCCCCGGCTGATGGGATTCGAGGGACGGGCGATCGTGATCGACCCGGACATCTTCGCGGTCGGCGACGTCTGGGAGCTGTTGACCCGCGACATGGGCGGCAAGTCGGTGATGGGGCGCCGGCGCCACGCCGGCAAGGACTGCGTGGCGACCAGCGCGATGCTGCTCGACTGCGCGGGCCTGCGCGACTGGGATGCCGAGCGCGAGTTCGCCGAGCTGTTCGAGTTCAAGCGCGACTACAAGGACTGGATCTGCCTCCACCACGTTCCGGCGGAGAAGAAGGGCTACTTCGAGCCCGAGTGGAACGACTTCGATCGCTTGACCCCGGCGACGAAGATGCTGCACAACACCAAGCGGCGGACCCAGCCCTGGAAGACGGGTCTACCGGTCGACTTCGTGCCCGCGGACAAGCTGGGAGGGATCCCGTTGCTCGGGACGCTCAACCGGCTTCGCGGTCGCGTCTTCGGCGAGTACGCCTTCCTGGGTCGCTATCGGCGCCATCCGGATCCGCGGCAGGAGGCGCTCTTCTTCGGGCTGCTCCGCGAGTGCTTGGACAACGGCAGCGTGTCCGAGGCCATCGTCCGCGAGGAGATGGCCCGCAACCACGTGCGCCACGACGCGCTCGAGCTCGTCGATCGGGCCGATACGCGCGTCCTCGGCGCAACGGCCTAGCGAGGCGGTGGAGAGATGGAAGAAGTCCTCGACTTCGAACGGCTGGAAGGGATCGAGACCGAGCGGTTCCGGGAGACCAAGCCCTATCCGTTCGTCAATCCCGAGGCGCTGATCCGCCCGGAGGCGTGGGGGCAGCTCCAGACGGAGCTGCCCTCCCTCGAGCTCTTCGACCGCCGGTTCGGCAAGCAGCGACGCGCCGGCCAGGCGCCGCACGACCGCTACTCCCTCGAGTACACCGACGACCTGCCGGTCTCCGCGACGTGGAAGCGCTTCGTCGCCGAGCTGCGCGGCGAACGCTACCGCCGGAACATCTGCCGGCTCTTCGGAGTCAAGGACGTCGAGTTCCGCTTCCACTGGCACTACACGGAGCCGGGCCGCGCGGTGTCGCCCCACGTGGACCAGGAGCGCGAGTTCGGGAGCCACATCTTCTATTTCAACTCGAAGCGCTGGCTGGACGAATGGGGAGGGCACACGCTGCTGCTCGACGACGCCCGGCGGCATCCCCGCGACTCGGCGCCAGCGCTCGGCGACTTCGACGAGGTGATCCGCACCGAATGCGTGGGCAACCGCAGCCTGCTCTTCAACGGGAACGATCTCGGCTGGCACGCCGTCGACGCGATCCGGTGTCCCGAGGGCGAGCTGCGGCAGGTCTTCATCGTCGTCATCAACACGACCGCTCTCTACTGGCGCGTACGCGACTGGGTGATCGGCAAGAAGCCCCAGCGCTACTGAGCGGGAGCAGCCCGCGCGCAGGCCACCGGCAGCGCGAGGTCACCTGCGGCCGCAACCGGGCCACCCACCGGTCGATGACGGCACGGATCGCCCCCGGGCTCCTGGCGATCGCGCTGGCGGCGGCGATCGGCGCCGCCGCCGGACCGGCCCGCGGTGCCGACCTCGTCGTGACGCGCGACCTGGTGGTCCTCGACTACAACGTGAAGGCGCTGCCGATCGTCACCGACCTCGACCGGCTGAAGCGGATCGGCGAGATCTTCGCCGAGCGCCGCGCGGCGGGCGACGCGCCCGACGTCGTCCTCCTCCAGGAGTGCTACATGGGCAAGGCCCGGCGGATCCGCGATCGAGCGGGCTATCCGTACCAGCTCCTCGGGGACGGCCAAGGGGGCGGCGTCGGCCTGTTCGAGAACCCGAGCGGGCTCGAGATCCTGAGCAACTACCCGATCGTGGCGACGTCCCAGCGCCGCTTCGGCGACTGCGCGTTTCCCGACTGCATCATCGCGAAGGGCGTGCTCGGAGCGGCGATCCGGGTCCCCGGCGTGCCGTTTCCGATCGAGATCTACAACACCCATCTCCAGGCCGACACGCGCAACGATCCCGAGCGGCGCAACCAGATCGACGACCTCGAGACCTACTTCTGGCGGATCGGGTTCGGGCGCCGGCCGGCGATCTTCGGCGGCGACTTCAACTTCAAGCCCCGCCACCCGAGCTACCACAAGTTCCTGCGCGTGCTCCCCTTCCAGGACGTCGGCGCCGACTGCCTGGCCGCGCCCGACCGCTGTGCCCTCGAGCTGACCGGACGCACCGACGAGAGCGACGTCTGGCGGAGCAATCACGACCGCCAGTTCACGTACGTGCCCGAGCAGGTCGGGCCGGGTGGCTACCGGGTGGAGATCCGACCCGAGCGCGTGATCCGGAACTTCACCGAGCCCTACCGGGGCGAGCCTCTTTCGGACCACTGGGGATTCGAGGTCCGGTACCGCATCCGCTGGTGGAGGGAGCAGCCGCTCCGCGCCGCCGCCTCCTCGGACCCCGCGCTCCAGCGGGTCACGCGCTAGAGCCGGACGAGCTGCCGACGCCCCGGGGTGGGTGGGGCCTCAGAACGCGATCTGGACCTGCACGTCCTGGAGGTTGGACGTCGCCCGGGCGCGGACCTCGACGCCGTACCCGCCGAGCTGCAGGCCGCGCAGGCGCACCCCGAGGCCCGGGTCGCCCTTCAACACCGGTCCCCAGATCTTCAGGCGCAGGTTCATGCCGCGCCAGGAGAAGCTCTGCCGGTAGGCGACCCCGTCGTCGAAGCTGAGCTCGATGTGCTCGTCGAGCCAGCTGGCCTCCGGCGAGGCCGAGAAGGCCGAGGCGGTCAGGGGCTCTGCCCGATCCGGGTCGGGCGCCGACTGGACGTCGAACTGGAGCGTCCGGATCGAGTTTTCGTAGCTCGGGAACGGGGCCCGCCAATGCACCGGGTCCCGGAACAGCTCGTTCAGGCTGAGCACCGCGTTGGCGTCGAGGCGGATCTGCTCCTCGTGCACCGGCGGCGCGGCGGCAGGTGCGGGCGGCAGCACGGGCGGCAACGCCGCGAGCGGTCCGCGCGTCCCCTTCGCGGGAGGGCTCAGGCTGTCGTGGGAGGCCGCCGGGTCGAGGCTCGGCGCGGGGTGCGCCTCTGCTGCGTAGGCGACATCCGCCTCGAAGGCGAACGCCGCGATCAGCGCTCCGCAGATCGGCGACCAGACACGCCGGTCGACGCCACACAGGCAGATCGGATCGCGAACCCACATCGCAGCTGGACCTCTGGCTGGCATCCCCTCCCTGCCGCGCTTTGTTCGATCTCCGGTAGCTGCAAGACCTCTGCCAATGCTCCGCGCGCCGATTCGCCACGTGGTGCGGAATCAGCTCGGTGCGCGGCCGCTTTTCGGCGCTCCGGGTAGCGGAATGCCGTCCGTGAGAACGTCGCTTCCCACCGGTGCGCATTGGTTGCCGGTTGGTTGCCGAATTCCGATCTTGTTATTGGACGCGTTCGAGCCAGAGGCTCGAGCTACCGCCGCGGTCGCGCAGCGCACCAGGAAGCGCGCGGGCGAGCTGCTCGGGGCGGTGCGCGTCGAGATAGGGGAGCCACAGACGCACCGCGAAGGAGGGATTGAGGCACAGGAAGGCGCGCACCAGGTAGGCCTCGTTCCAGCCGCGGCCCTCGCGCGCCCACTCGAGGGGGTACTCGAAGGGGAAGCCGATGTCGTGGACGTGCACCCAGACTCCCGGACGCAGCCGCGGGAAGATCTCCAGCACCAGATCGTTCACGTCGCTCCCGAGCTTGGTGACGTGGCTCGAGTCCACGAACAGGACGTCGCCCGCCTCGAGCCTCCCGAAGAGCGCCGGGTCCACCTCCTGGACCCGGCGCTCGATCAGCTCGATGGGCTCCCCCCCCAGCAGCTTCCGCAGGCGTCGCGGGTGGGGGTCGATGAACGAGAGCCGGATGCTGCTCCCCAGGAAGCGCTCGTTCGTGTCGAGCGCCAGGGCCGAGGTGAACCCGGACCCGACCTCGACCAGGCGCTTCGGACGCAGCTGGCGCAGCAGCGCGAAGTAGACGAAGGCGTCGATCTCCGCGAACAGGTCGTTCACGGCCCGGTAGCGCGCGCCGGGGCTGGCGAGCATCGAGGCGAAGTCGGCGTGGAGGGGTGCCAGCCGCTCCAGGCGCTCGAGCATCTCCGCCGCGTCGATGGCGAGGCCGGGCAGCTCCCGGGGACCGGCTCCGCGCTGCTTCAGATCGGCGACCTCGCGTGGGCCGGGCAGCGGCGAGTAAAAGTGGCCCGGCTCGACCCACAGCTCCGGGGCCCGCGCCAGCGACTTCGCGAGCGTCGCGGCCCGTCGCAGGGAACGCTTCAGTCGCTTGCTCAGGGGCGCTCCAAGACGGCTCCACGCTCGCCGGGGGCCTGGCTAGCGGTCCGCCTCGCGGAAGCCGCTGACGTAGGGAAGACGTGCCGCGGTGCGTTCGATCTCCTCGCCCACCTCGAGTAGCACCGCCGTGCCGTGCCAGCTGCCCTCGAGCAGTTGCTCCCGCGTGCCCTCGGGAATGGTCGCCGGAAAGGTGCCGACGTCGCAGGTGACGGTCCGCGCCCGCACGTCCACCACCACCTGCTGCTCCGGGCGCGCGTCGACCGCGTTCATCAGGGTGTCGAGGTCGCGCATCTCCAGCACCAGGCAGGGGAGCCCCAGGGCGGTGCAGTTGCCGGCGAAGATCTCGGCGAAGGAGCCCCCGACGAAGGCCTCGAAGCCGCAGCGCATCAGGGACTGGGGCGCGTGCTCGCGCGAGGAGCCGCAGCCGAAGTTGAGACCGACCAGGAGGACGTTCGCTCCGGCGAAGCGCTCGTCGTCGAGCGGATGGTCTCCCTTCGCCTGGGCGCGATCGTCCTTGAAGGCGTGCTCACCCAGCCCGTCGAAGGTGATCGAGCGCAGGAAGCGGGCGGGCAGGATGCGATCGGTGTCGATGTCGTGCCCGCGCAGCACGCAGGCCCGCCCGACCACCCGTTCGATGCGATGGGCCATTCACAGCACCTCCCGGACGTCGGCCACGGCGCCGCGCAGGGCGGCCGCGGCCACCATCGCCGGCGACATCAGGAGCGTCCGCCCGGTCGGCGAGCCCTGGCGCCCCTTGAAGTTCCGGTTGCTCGACGACGCGCACAGCTCGCGCCCCACCAGCTTGTCGGGGTTCATCGCCAGGCACATCGAGCACCCCGGCTCGCGCCACTCGAAGCCGGCGCTGCGGAACACTTCGGGCAGGCCCTCCTCCTCCGCCTGCCTGGCGACGGCCTGGGAGCCCGGCACGACCAGCGCCTTCACCCCGGCGGCGACCCGGCCGGTGCGCGCGACGCGGGCGGCCTCGCGCAGGTCGCTGATGCGGCCGTTGGTGCAGGAGCCGATGAAGCAGACGTCGACGGCGGTGCCGGTGAGCGGCTCGCCCGGGCGCAGCCCCATGTAGCCGTAGGCCTCCTCGGCCGCGGAGCGCTCGTCGTCGGGGAGCTCGCCCGGGAGCGGAAGGCGCTCGTCGACGGCGACGCTCTGGCCGGGATTGATGCCCCAGGTCACCGAGGGCGCGATCCGGTCCCCGGCCAGCTCGACGCGGTCGGCGTAGGCGGCGTCGGCGTCCGAGGCGACGCTTCGCCACCAGCGGGTCGCGCGCTCGAAGGCATCGCCCTCGGGCGCGTAGGGCCGCCCGCGCAGGTAGTCGATCGTGGTGTCGTCGGGATTCACGTAGCCGCAGCGCGCGCCGCCCTCGATCGACATGTTGCAGACGGTCAGGCGCTCCTCCATCGAGAGCGCCTCGATCACGGGCCCCGCGTACTCGTAGGCGAAGCCCACGCCGCCCTTGACGCCGAGCCGGCGGATGATCGCGAGGATCACGTCCTTCGCGTAGACGCCCGCGGCGAGCTTGCCGGTGACGTCGATGCGCCGCGTCCGGGGTCGGGCCAGGGCCAGGCACTGGCTGGCCAGGACGTCGCGCACCTGGGAGGTGCCGATCCCGAAGGCCACCGCGCCGAAGGCGCCGTGGGTGCTGGTGTGGCTGTCACCGCAGGCGATCGTCATGCCCGGCTGGGTGAGGCCGAGCTCGGGCCCGATGACGTGCACGATGCCCTGGTGCCCCGACTTCGCGTCGAAGAGGTGGATCCCCGCGGCGCGCGTGTTCTCCTCGAGCGCGACCATCATCTCCTCGGCCAGCCCGTCGGCCAGGGGACGCTCCTGGTTGTGGGTGGGGATGATGTGGTCGACGGTCGCGAAGGTCCGCTCGGGGAAGCGCACCCGCGCCTCCATCTCCTGGAGCATCGCGAAGGCCTGGGGGCTCGTGACTTCGTGGATCAGGTGCAGGCCGATGAAGAGCTGGGTCTGCCCCGACGGCAGCTCGCGCACCGTGTGCGCATCCCAGACCTTGTCCAGCAGGCTCCGACCGCTCATGAGGCGGAGGGGTAGCACAGGGCGCCACCTCTCTCGCCGACGCCGGTGTCCTATGCTGCGGCGCCATGGATCTCCTCTACACCGCTCACGTTCCGCCCGGCGAGGGGCCGTTTCCGACGGTCGTCGCCCTCCACGGCTGGGGAGCGAGCGCCCACGACCTGATCGGCCTGGCGCCGATCCTCCACGGCGGGCGGGCTCTCGTGCTGTGCCCCCAGGGTCCGGTGGCGATGCAGCCGGACCCGCGGATGATCGGTTACGGCTGGTTTCCCCTCAGCGAGGGGCGCCCCCCCGACCTCACCGCGGTCCGCATGGCCCAGGGGCTGGTCGAGGCGTTCCTCGACGACGCCGGCCGGCGCTATCCGATCGACCCGGCCAAGCTCGTGCTGCTGGGCTTCAGCCAGGGCGGGTTCCTGGCGAGCCTGGTGGCGCTCTCCAGCCCGGAGCGGTTCGCGGGCCTGCTCGCGCTGTCGACGTGGCTGCCGGACGAGCTGATCGGCGCGATCGCGCGCCAGCCCGCCCACGAGCGCCTGCCTACTCTCCTGATGCACGGCACCAAGGACCCGATGATCCCGGTCGACCGCGCCTACGCCGCTCGCGACGCCCTGCTGCGCCTCGGCGTGCCGACCACCTTCCGCGAGTACGACATGGGCCACGAGATCCGCCCCGAGGCCGCCCGCGACCTGGTGAAGTGGCTCGAGGACAAGGTGCTCCGGCCGGTGGAGTTGGCCTGACCCCGAGCCCGTGGAGCCGGCGCGGGGTACGCTGCGCTCCCCGGTCGGGGTGTAGCTCAGCGGCCAGAGCCTGATCTTTGGGGGGTCAGCGTCGTGGGTTCGAATCCCACCACCCCGACCAACACTCACCCCGGTTCGCGATGATCATCCGGCATGCGCCGCGACCTCCGGAAAGGGAGGCGGAAGGGGTGCTGCCGTCTCCGTCCGGAGCGCGGATCGATCGGTGCTAGGGCGCGCCGTGCGTCCCACCCTCACCTCGCCGAACGCGATCTCGGTGACGGCGCGGGGCTGGGTGCGTCGAGCGCGGCGAGTACCGTGGTATCTCCCTCAAAGGGTCGCGCAATCTCGCATTGAAGTGTTTGATATTTTACGAAAAAAGTATTAATAGATCGAGTTGGTTGCAAGATACCGCACGCGCTCAGGGATCGAAGCCGCGCCTCCAGGAGTCGCCGGGTCGGGAGTGGGGATGACCAGTCCGAAGACATCGCGGCCTGCCCAACGCCCCGGGCGACGCGCTCCGCGCGAGCTGGATGCCGTCGTGGTCGGCGCCGGATTTGCCGGGCTCTACATGATCCATCGTCTGAGAGGCCTCGGCTGCTCGGTGCAGGGCTTCGAGAGGGGCAGCGGCGTCGGCGGAACGTGGTACTGGAACCGCTATCCGGGCGCGCGCTGCGACATCCCGAGCCTCGAATACTCCTTTCAGTTCTCCGAGGAGATCCAGCAGGAGTGGGAGTGGAGCGAGCGCTACGCAGCGCAGCCGGAGATCCTCGCCTACATCGAACACGTCGCGGATCGCTTCGATCTGCGACGCGACATTCGTTTCGACACGTCCGTCGAAGCCGCGGTCCTGGACGAGTCGACCCTTCGCTGGACGGTTTCGACCTCGGCCGGAGACGAAGTGTCGGCGCGTCACCTCATCATGGCCACTGGCTGTCTGTCGGCGATCAACACCCCCGAATTCCCGGGCCTCGAGACCTTCGAGGGAGAGTGGGTCCACACCGGGGACTGGCCTCGCGAGGGGGTCGACTTCCGCGGAAAACGAGTCGGCGTGATCGGAACCGGTTCCTCCGGTGTGCAGTGCATTCCCGAGATCGCACGCGACGCTCTCCATCTCACCGTTTTTCAACGCACGCCCGCCTACACGGTGCCGGCCCATAACGAGCCCCTTCGCCCCGACGTCCAGAAGCGGGTAAAGGCGGAATACGCGGCCTTCCGGGACCGGAACAGCCGGGCCCCCACCGGTGGTTTTGCCGACGAGGGCGCCAATCTCGGCCGCGCGATGGAGGATCCTCCCGAGTCTCGTGCGCGGAACTACGAGAAGTACTGGCAGAAGGGCGGGCTGGCCTTCATGGGCGCTTATCGCGACCTTCTGACCAGCGAGGAGGCGAACGCCACGGCCGCCGAGTTCTTGCGTCGGAAGATTCGCGAGAAGGTCCGCGACCCGGAAGTGGCTCGGCAACTGTCCCCGGAACACCTGTTCGGCTGCAAGCGGTTGTGCGCCGACTCGGGCTACTACGAGACCTTCAACCGCGACAACGTCACGCTCGTGGACGTCCGCCGATTCCCGATTGAGCGCATCACCGCAAAGGGCCTGCGAACGGCCGATCGCGAGTACGAGCTGGACTGCATCGTCTTCGCCACGGGATATGACGCGATGACGGGTGCACTGCTCGGCGTCGACCTGCGAGGCAGGGCCGGGAAAACGCTGCGGGAGAAGTGGTCGGAGGGGCCACGCGCCTACCTCGGGCTCATGAGCCACGGATTCCCGAATCTCTTCATGGTGACCGGCCCCGGCAGCCCCTCGGTACTCTCGAACATGGTACCGGCCATCGAGCAGCACGTGAATTGGATCGCCGCATGCATCGAGCACATGCGCGAGGCCGGGATTCGCGGCATCGAGCCCATCGCCGCCGCAGAGGACGCGTGGGTCGCGCACGTGAACGAAGTGGCCCGCGCCACGCTCCTCCCCCGCGGCAACTCCTGGTATCTCGGCGCCAACGTGCCAGGCAAACCGCGCGTATTCATGCCCTACCTCGGCTATCCGGCCTACGTGAAAAAGTGTCAAGAGGTCGTGGCGAAGGGCTACGATGGCTTCGAGATGACGTCTTGAGACGCGTCCTGGCGCCCCGAACGGCAGGGAGACGCCATGGGGATCCTGGACGGCAAGGTCGCGCGGAGCGGGCGGCGGACTCGGGAGAGCGCACGCCCTGCTGCTCGCTCGGCAGGGCGCGGCGGTGGTCGTCAACGACCTGGGCGGCACCATCGACGGGCGGGGCGCGACCCCGGGGATCCGGTTCGCCCCGGAGAAGGTCCCGCCGGCGGTCGCGAGGCTGTGCTCGGACGCCGCGGTGGACGTGACCGGCCGCCAGCTCGCGATCAGCGGCGACCGGGTCTCGCTCCTATTCCCGGCCGCGCATTGGATCGAGGACCGGAGCGGAGGCGTCTGGACTCCCGCAGAGATCGGAGCGCGGATCCGGAAGTCGATGGATGACTAGCCCGATCCTCCCACCGTTGAGGATCCGGTCTTCTGACGCGCTGCCGGTTGACGGCCTCGCTGGGAGTCGGGTATCCAGACCCGGTCGTCCTTGAGGAGGAGGCTCGTCGAGCGTGTACCCGGCTCGCCACGCCCTCGAACGTCCGGATCATCCCGCCTTCATCATGGCCTCGAGCGGGGAGTCCGTCTCCTACGCGGAGCTCGAGGCGCGCAGCAACCAGCTCGCCCACCTGCTGCGCGCGCACGGCCTCTCGCGGCTCGACCACTACGCGATCTTCATGGAGAACCACGCGCGTTACCTGGAGGCGTGCGCCGCCGGCGAGCGGGCGGGCCTCTACTACACCTGCGTGAACTCGTACCTGACGCCCGAGGAGCTCGCCTACATCGTCGACAACAGCGACTCGAAGGTGCTGATCACCTCGGCCGCCAAGGCGGAGGTGGCGCGCGAGGCGCTCTTGCGATGTCCGAAGGTCGTGCTCGCCCTGATCGTCGACGGCGAGGGCGACGACCGCTTCGTCGACTACCGCCGCGCGATCGCGGAGTTCCCGACCACGCCGATCGCGGACGAGAGCCTCGGCACGGCGATGCTCTACTCCTCGGGAACCACCGGGCGGCCGAAGGGGATCCTGCGCCCCCTGCCCGAGGCGCCGCCCTCCCACCGCCTGCCGCTGTTCGACTTCCTGATCCGCGTCTGGCGCTACCGCGAGGGCATGGTCTACCTCTCGCCGGCACCGCTCTACCACTCCGCGCCCCAGGCCTCGGTGTCGCTCACGATCCGCATGGGCGGCACGGCGGTGGTCATGGAACGCTTCGACCCGGAGCACTACCTCGATCTGGTGGAGCGCTACCGGGTCACCCACAGCCAGCTCGTGCCGACCATGTTCAGCCGCATGCTGAAGCTGCCTGAGGAGGTGCGCGCCAAGGCCGACCTCTCGTCCCTCGAGGTGGCGATCCACGCCGCGGCGCCGTGTCCGGTGCCGGTGAAGGAGCAGATCATCGACTGGTGGGGTCCGATCGTGCTCGAGTACTACGGCGCCACCGAGGGGCTCGGCTTCACCGTCTGCGACAGCGAGGAGTGGCTCGCCCACAAGGGCACCGTGGGTCGGGTGCTGCTCGGCGATCTACACGTCCTCGACGAGCAGGGCCGACCCGCGGCGAAGGGCACGCCGGGGGAGATCTGGTTCAAGACGGCGTCGCCCTTCGAGTACTACCACGATCCTGCGAAGACGAAGGAGTCCACGTCGCCCGACGGAACGATGACCACCGTGGGCGACGTCGGCTACGTGGACGACGACGGCTACCTGTACCTGACCGACCGCGCCACTTTCATGATCATCTCGGGCGGCGTGAACATCTACCCGCAGGAGTGCGAGAACCTGCTGATCACGCATCCGAAGGTGGCCGACGCCGCCGTGTTCGGCGTGCCGAACCCGGACCTGGGCGAGGAGGTGAAGGCGGTCGTGCAGCCGATGCCCGGGGTCGACGCGGGTCCCGCGCTGGTGGAGGAGCTGCTCGCCTTCTGCCGTGCGAACCTGGCCCGCCAGAAGTGCCCGCGCTCGATCGACTTCGAAGCGCAGCTCCCGCGCCTGCCCACCGGCAAGCTGTACAAGAGAAGCCTGCGCGAACGATACTGGGGCGACAAGGCTTCGCGAATCGTCTGACGCCGTGCGCTCGGAGTCGGAGCTTCGCTACATGAGCTGGTATACAGGTGCCAGCCTCGTCCGGGAAAGGATCCATCGTGACCGATCGCAGCGAAGAGAAGCGCTACGAGGGGCTCAGCCCCTTCGAGATCAAGAACAAGCTGATCGAGATGGCGATCTCGCACTCCGAGCGCATGATGCTGAATGCGGGCCGCGGCAATCCGAACTGGGTCGCTCTCGAGCCACGCCACGCCTTCTTCGAGCTCGGTCGCTTCGCGCTCTCCGAATCCGAGCGCGCGCCGATCCGGCCCGGTCTCGGTGGCACACCGAAGGCCGAGGGGATCGCCCAGCGCTTCCAGGCCTTCCTGGACGAGAACGCCCGTTCCCCGGGCACGCCGCTGCTGCGCCGCTCCCTCGACTACGTGCGCGGGGATCTCGGCCTCGACCCCGCGGAGGTCCTGCTCGAGCTGGTGGACGCGATCCTCGGCGATCACTACCCGGTACCCGACCGGATGCTCCGCTGTGGCGAGCGGATCGTCGCCGCCTACCTGGCCCAGGAGATGGGCTGGGCCCGCCGCGGCGATCTGCGCTTCGACCTGTTCGCCACCGAGGGCGGCACGGCGGCCATGACCTACGTGTTCCAGACTCTGATCGAGAACAAGCTGCTCCACCGGGGCGACAAGATCGCCCTGGGCGTCCCGATCTTCACTCCCTACCTGGAGATCCCGCACCTGAACGACTTCGAGTTCGTCGAGCTGGAGATTCGGCAGCACGAAGAGGCCGGCTGGCGCTACGAGCCCGCCGAGATCGAGAAGCTGGCCGACCCCGCGGTGAAGGCGTTCTTCCTGGTGAACCCCTCGAACCCGATGTCGGTGGCGCTGCACCCGGAGACGCTGAAGGAGATCCGCGAGCTGGTGGAGACCCGCCGCAAGGACCTGATCCTCCTCACCGACGACGTCTACGGCACCTTCGTGAACGGCTTCCTCTCGCTCGCCGCCGTCGCACCGCGCAACACGATCCTGGTCTACTCGTTCTCCAAGTACTTCGGTGCCACGGGCTGGCGACTCGGCGTGATCGGCATCGCCGAGGAGAACGTGCTGGACGCCGGACTCGCCGCGCTGCCCGCCTCCGATCGCGAGCGCCTGCACGAGCGCTACGGCGAAGTGTTCGTGGACCCGGACGGCACGAAGCTGATCGATCGGATGGTCGCCGACAGCCGCACCGTGGCGCTGCACCACACGGCGGGCCTCTCGACCCCCCAGCAGGTGTTCATGGTGCTGCTCTCACTGTCGGCGCTCACCGACCGCGAGGGCGTCTACAAGGAGCGCGCCCAGGACGTGGTGATCCAGCGCTTCCAGACGCTCTATCGGTCGCTGGGGGTCGCCCATCCCGAGACGCCCTACGACGCCCACTACTACACCACCATCGACGTCCCACGCCTGGCCGCGGAGCGCTACGGGCAGCCCTTCGCCGATCACCTGGTGGCCGAACACGAACCGATCGACTTCGTGTGGCGCCTGGCCGAGGAGAAGTCGATCGTGCTGATGGACGGCGGGGGCTTCGACGCGCCCAACATGTCCGTCCGGGTCTCCCTGGCCAACCTGCCCGACGACGCCTACGCGCAGATCGGCAAGGGTGTGAGCGAGCTGCTCGGCGAGTACCACGCCCGCTGGCAGGCCGCTCGCTCCTGAGCGGGGCACGCCGCCATGGAATGGCTCGACCATCTGTTCGACGCGCAGCCCCTGCTCGCCCTGTTCGTCACCGTCGCCCTCGGCTACCTGGTGGGGAAGATCCAGATCGGGCGCTTCACCCTGGGCGGCATCGCCGGGACCCTGCTGGTGGGCGTGGTGGTCGGCCAGCTCGAGGTGCCGATCGACGACAGCATCAAGTCGATCTTCTTCGCCCTCTTCATCTACGCGGTGGGCTACCAGGGCGGGCCCCAGTTCTTCCACTCGCTGAATCGGCGGTCGCTCAACCAGCTGGCCTCCGCCCTCCTGATGTGCGTCGTGGGACTCCTGTGCGTGCTCGGCGCAGCGTGGCTGTTCGACCTGGATCGCGGCACGGCCGCGGGGCTGGCGGCGGGAGGGCTCACTCAGTCCGCGATCATCGGGACGGCGGACTCCTCGATCGCCCAGCTGCACGCCTCGCCCGAGGCGATCAAGCTGATGCAGACCCATGTCGCCGTGGGCTATGCGGTCTGTTACATCTTCGGCTCCCTGGGCCCGATCATCATGATCACGTGGTTCCTGCCCACGATCATGGGCTGGGACATCCGCAGGGAAGCGATCGCGCTCGCCCAGACCCTTTCCGGCGGCACCACCGAGCTCGAGGTGGGCCAGTTCGACGCGGCGGGTCGGATCGGAACGCGCTTCTACCGCGTCGAGGGCTCGGGGCGGGCGGTCGGTCGCACCGCCCTCGATCTGGACGGCGAGCTCTCCGAAGCCGCGGTCGAGGCGCTGCTGCGCGACGGACGCGCCGTCGAGCTCGAGGAGACAACGGCCCTGCGCGAGGGGGACATCGTGGCGGTGAGCGGTGAGGTCGCCGCGCTGGAGCGGGCGACGGGCTTCTTCGGAGCCGAGGTCGAGGCGCCTCCGGACTTCCAGCTCGTGGAGGAGAACCGCGAGCTGATCCTGACCCACCGCGAGCTTCACGGCACGACCGTCGCCCAGCTCCACGCCGCCGACGTGAAGCTGCGTCACGGCGTGTTCCTGACCGGGGTGACGCGGATGGGTCGGGAGCTCCCGGTGCTGCCGGGCCTGGCGCTGCACCGGGGCGACGAGCTGCGCCTGACGGGTCGGCCCGCGGACCTCGACCGCGTGCAGGCGCGGATCGGCTACCGCATCCCCGCCGCCGCCGTCACCGACTTCGTGTTCTTCGGGATCGGAATGGCCCTGGGCCTGCTGGTCGGCATGATCCGGTTCGATCTGGGCGGCGTGCCCGTGACGATCGGTGCGGGCGGAGGCTGCCTGGTGTCGGGTCTGATCTTCGGGTGGCTGCGCAGCAGTCATCCCCGCTTCGCGGCGCTGCCGACGGGGGCCTCGAACTTCCTGCGCGACTTCGGCCTCGCCGTGTTCGTCGGCGTGGTGGGAATCACCGCCGGACCCCAGGCGCTGACGAGCATCCAGGAGTACGGGACGAAGCTCTTCCTGATGGGGGTGGGCGTCACGCTGATCCCCCAGGTCGTGGTGTTCTTCCTCTCCTACTACGCGCTGCGGATCCGCAACCCGATCGAGATCCTGGCCTGCGTGGCGGGCGGCCGCAGCGCGAACCCCGGCTTCGCGGCGCTGCTCGACAAGGCGGGCAACGCCACGCCGGTGGTTTCGTTCACCGTCACCTACGCGGTGGCGAACGTCTTCCTGACGCTGTGGGGGCCGGTGATCGTGGGGCTGGTGGCGCGGAACGCCACGCCCTGAGCCCGGGCGCTACCCGCCGCAGCGCCGCACGCAGTCCTCGGCCCGATCGTCGCACGAGGCCTCGCACTCCACGGGGTTGTCCTCGTCGTCACACTGGTCGATGCAGGCGTCCTTCTGGGCTTCGCACGCTCGCTCGCAGGCGTCCGTGTCGATCACGTCCTGCGCCCGGCCGGCGGCGGTCCAGACCGCCGTCGCAAGGCCGACCAGCAGCAGCCCGAGGAGGAGGGATCTCTTCATCGTGTCTCCCTTCGCCGGATCGTTCGGCTCCCGTCGGATTCGGCCAGCTGCCCGCGGACCCGGTTGCTGCGCTGCCCCTCTTGCAGGAGGCGCTTCTCGTGGGCCAGGCTCTCCTCCCACTGGGAGGACCAAGGGGATCATGCGCTCCCCCTTCCCGGACGTCCAGCGCACCGTATGGCACTTCGCGACGAGCGGCCGGACTTGTGGCGGCGGAAGACAATGAGCAGAATCGGCCGCGCCATGCGCTGGCGTCCCCTCCACTTCTTCTTCCTGCTCCCGATCGCCCTGCTCGCCGACCCCGATCCGGCGCGCGCCGACGCGTTCCGGCTCGGCCCGCCCGGCACGGACGGGCCGGTCACCGTATCCGTGGGCTTCTTCCTCTCGGACGTGAACGCGATCGACGAGCGCCGGGAGACCTTCGAGTTCGAGGCGATCCTGACGCTCAAGTGGCGGGACCCCCGCCAAGCGTTCGACCCGCAGCAGCTCGGGGTGCCCCAGCGCGTCTACCAGGGCAGCTACCAGTTCTCCGAGGTATTCGACGGCTGGTGGCCGCAGCTGATCCTGGTCAACGAGTCGGGCGGCTTCGATCCGCAGTCCGTGCTGCTGCGCGTCGACCCCGACGGCAGCGCGACCCTGGTCCAGGAGATCCACGCCGTGGCCGAGATGCCGATGGCGCTGCGCCGATTCCCCTTCGACCACCAGGACTTCGACGCGGTCTTCGAGGTGCTCGGCTTCGCTCGCGACCGCGTCCTGCTGGTGCCCGATCCGACGACGACGGGTCGGGTCGCAGGGGGGGTGAACATCGCCCAGTGGGACGTGCAGGACCTGCGGATCGCGGGCCGCGAGTACCAGCCCGTCTACGACGACGCGAGCCACGCCCCGTTCTCCCAGATCGTGGTCACCCTGGCGATGGCTCGCCGTCCCGCACACATGCTCCAAGTCGTCGTGCTTCCGCTGATGCTGCTGGTGATCCTCACCTTCTCCGTGTTCTGGATGGACCGCGAGTCGCTCGGGGACCGGATGGACATCTCCTTCGTCGGCATCCTGACGGTGGTCGCCTACCAGATCATCGTCAGCGACGCGATGCCGAGCATCGCCTACTTCACGCTGATGACCGGATTCCTCTACTCGACCTACGTGGTGCTCGCGGTCGGGGTGATCGTGAATCTCACCGTCTCGCGGTTCGACCAGTCGGGGCGCTCGGAGCTCGGGGACCGGGTGGACCGGACCTGCCGCTGGGCCGTGCCGGCGGCCTTCTTCGGGGCGAACGCCCTGTCCGCCGCCTACTTCCTCACGTTCCACTGAGCGAACGGCGCCGGTGCGCGCGCCAGAGCAGGGCGGCGGGCACCGAAATCGCCGCCGCCTCGGCCAGGCCCGCGGGCCAGCCGCGCCCGCTCGGGCTGGTCTCGTTCCAGACCACGTGACACACGGCCACGTAGGCGACGTAGCCCGCAGCCGCCGGCGTGATCCAGGATTTCGCGCGCCAGAAACCCCACGCGCCCACCGCGAAGATCGCCCAGTGAAGAGGAGCGGTGAGCCGCGCCGCCGCGCCATGCAGCTCGAAGCCGAACCACACCTCCACGTCGCGCACCCCGGGCACCAACAGATCGCGCCACGCCAGGAAACAGACGGTGAGCGCACAGAACAGCGCCATCGCGGTCATCCAGACCGGGCGCGGCCCGGGCACGCTTACGTCGGCTCCGTTCGCGCGGTCGGGGAGGGTACTCGCGGCGGACGCCGCCTCAGGCGCTGGGGCAGCGGCCGTGGTCCGCCGTCCCGATCGCCTCCACGCGCACGCGCGCCACGCCCGCGTCGAGCAGGCCGATCTCCTTCGCGGCAGCGCGGGAGAGATCGATCAGGCGGTTCTTCGCGAACGGGCCGCGGTCGTTGATGCGCACAGTGACCGAGCGCCCGCTGTCGAGCACCTCGACGCGGACGCAGGTGTCGAAGGGCAGCGTCTTGTGGGCGGCGGTGAGGCCGTGGTAGGCGTTGAAGCGCTCGCCGCTGGCGGTGCGCCGGCCCTGGTGGTGGGCGCCGTACCAGGAGGCCATGCCCTCCTCCTTGTAGCCCTGGGGATCCCGCTCGGGGACGTAGGTCCGACCCTTCACGGTGTACGGCTCGGCGCCGCGCGGCGGCACCGCGGTGGTGGCGGCGGGAGGTGTGGGAGGCGCCGAGGCGCAGCCCACGGCGAGCAGGACGGCGCCGCACGCGCCCGCGAGCCAGCCGAGTTCCGCCGCGATGCCGCCCGGCGCGGCCCTGCATCCTCTGGGCGTCATGCGCTCCTCGTCTCCGTCTGGCGATCCAGCTGGTGATCCGAAGCCGGCCGCTCGCGATCTTCGCAGGATAGGGGCCGGCGTGCGAGCCAGGTGTGACCGCCCATCACTCGGTTTGGCGCCTCCGCCGCTTGAGGCGGGCGACTGTCGGCGCGTTTTCGCCGACCGTCGGGTAATCCCCGCAGCGCGGATCGTCTCGATCGGTAAGATGGGACCGGGGGACGGATGGACTGGATCCAGGAGCGCGGGACCTACGACGAGATCTTCACCGCGGACGGCGCTCCGCGAAAGCACTACGCGCGGGTGCTCTCGACGCTCGGCCAGCTCGATCCGCGCGAGATCGCGCGCCGCGAGCGGCTCCAGAACCTCTCGCTCCTCAACCAGGGGATCACCTTCGCGGTGTACGGCGACCGGCGCGGCACCGAGCGCGTATTTCCCTTCGACTTCGTCCCCCGCATCGTGCCCGCCGCCGAGTGGAGCCGGCTCGAAGCAGGGCTGGTCCAGCGGATCACCGCGCTCAACCTGTTCCTGAAGGACGTCTACAGCGAGCGAGCGTGCCTGCGCGAGGGGATCGTGCCCTGGGAGCTGGTGCTCACGCGCAAGGAGTACAAGCGGGAGCTGCTGGGCGTGCTGCCGCCGCGCGAGATCTACACCCACGTCGTCGGTACCGACCTGATCCGCGGCGAGGACGGCCGCTACCTCGTGCTCGAGGACAATTGCCGCTGTCCCTCGGGCGTCTCCTACGTGCTGGAGAATCGCAGTCTGCTCCAGCGCTCGTTCCCGGAGCTGTTCAGCGCCTACGCGGTGCGTCCGGTGGAGGCCTATCCCTCGCACCTGCTCTCGGTGCTGCGCTTCGTGGCCCGGCGAACCGACGTGGCGCGACCCGTCGTGCTCACGCCGGGCATATACAACTCGGCTTACTTCGAGCATTCCTTCCTCGCCCGCGAGATGGGCGTCCCGCTGGTGGAGGCCGCGGACCTCGTCGTGGACGGCGGGCACGTGTTCATGCGCACCACCGCCGGCCTCGAGCGCGTCGACTGCATCTACCGGCGCATCGACGACGACTTCCTGGATCCGCTGGTCTTCCGCCGCGATTCGACGCTCGGAGTACCCGGTCTCCTCCACGCCTACCGGTCTGGGAACGTCGCCCTGTGCAACGCGCCCGGCGCGGGCGTCGCCGACGACAAGGCGATCTACGCCTACCTGCCCGAGCTGATCCGCTTCTATCTGGGGGAGGATCCGATCCTCGGCCAGGTGCCCACCTACGTCGGGGCACGTCCCGACGACTTCGCCTACATGATCGATCACCTGGACGAGCTGGTCGTGAAGACGACGGGCGACGCCGGCGGCTACGGCATGTTGATGGGGCCCTTCGCCAGCCGCGAGGAGATCTCCGCCTATCGCGAGCGCATGCGCCGGAACCCCGGCGGCTACATCGGACAGCCGGTGGTGCAGCTCTCCGCCCACGGCACCTGGATCGACCAGGCCTTCCGTCCGCGCCGCATCGACCTGCGTCCCTTCGTGCTCTACGGCGATCGCATCCAGGTGCTGCCCGGGGGTCTCACACGCGTGGCGCTTCGCGAGGGCTCGCTGGTGGTCAACTCCTCTCAGGGCGGTGGCAGCAAGGACACCTGGGTGCTCGCCGAGGACGGGGGCTGATGCTCGCGCGCGTCGCCGAATCGCTGTACTGGATGGGTCGCTACGTGGAGCGCGCCGAGAACGTGGCGCGTCTGCTCACGGTGACGACCGAGCTGGCCGTCGAGCTCGAGGGCCTCGACGACGCGCTGGCCCAGGCCCAGTGGGACGAGCTGCTGGCGGCGGTGTCCGCCAGCCCGGAGCGGGCCCTCGACTTCTCGCCCGAGTCGGGGCTCGCGCTGCCCTACGTGCGCTGGCTGCTGCTGGACGAGGAGAATCCCATGTCGGTGCGCCACTCCCTGGCGCGCGCGCGCGACAACGCTCGCGGCGTGCGTGAGGCGCTGACGCGGGAGGTGTTCCTGGACCTGAACGAGACCTTCCGCAACCTCGAGCGGCTCGGCCGCCGCCTGCCGCGCGACCCGGTGCGCGCCGCCAACGAGGTCTCCGGCACCCACCGCGACATCCGCCGCGTGCTGGGCTCGATGGAGCTGACACTCTCTCGCGACCTCGGCTGGACGCTCCTCAAGATGGGCGAAGCGGTCGAGCGCGTGCAGCGCACGCTCACGGTGCTGCGCACGCGCCTGCCGACGCTCGGCACGGCTCCCGAAGAGAGCGCGCTGCCGCTCTTCTACGCGCGCTGGCGCGCGCTCCTGCGCTCGCTCGCGTCGCTCGAGAACTACCGCAGCGCGCGCGGCGCCGGCCTCGATCCCGACCTGGTGCTGCGCTTCCTGCTCTTCGAGGCGACCGCACCGCGCTCGGTGGCCTGCGGCGTGACGCGTCTGGTCGCCTACCTCGAACGTCTGCCGCGCCCCGAGGCCGCCGGCGAGGCGCGCCGCCTGGTCGGTCGCATCGATGCGACGCTGCGCTACGAGGGCGAGGACCGCCTCGCGAAGGAAGGGCCGGTCCTGCTGTGCGAGCAGCTCGGTATCCAGCTCGCAGACGTGCACGACGAGCTCGCGCGCGTCTACTTCCGGGGGTGAACGCGATGCTGCTCGAGATCCGCCACCGCCTGCACTTCCGCTACGACGACTTCGTTCGCGAGTCGCAGATGGATCTGCGCGTCGAGCCCGCCTCGACACCGCACCAGCACCTCCAGGCGTTCCACCTGGCCGTCGGACCGCCGGCGGCGGTGGATCGCTACCGGGACTGGAACGGGAACGCGGTGCACCACCTCGACATCCGCGGCTACCACGACCGGATCGAGGTGGAGGCGCGCTCGGTCGTCGAGGTGCAGAGCCCGCCCGCGGGTCTGGAGTCGTTGACCGAGCCGCCGCCGGCGTCGCCCGGCGCCCTGCTCGACTTCGCGCTGTTCGGCGGTCCGGTGGCGGCGGGCGAGCGGCTGGCCGCCCTCGCGCGCGAGATCGACGTCCCTCCCGAGGCGTCGGTGGGCGAGCAGGTCGCCGCGATCGGTCGGCTCGTGCGCGAGCGCCTGCGCTACGTCCCGGGCGTCACCAACTGGCGCTCCACCGCAGAGGACGCTCTCGAGGCCGGTTCGGGCGTGTGCCAGGACTTCGCCCACGTGACGCTCGGCCTCCTGCGCTCGCGCCGCATTCCCGCCCGCTACGTGAGCGGCTACCTGAACGTCGGCGCGACCGCCGAGCCCGCCCAGAGCCACGCCTGGGTGGAGGTGCACGGCACGCCGGGGTGGGTGGGCTTCGATCCCACCCACGAGCGCACGCCCGACGAGCTCTACGTGCGCGTCGCGGTGGGCCGACACTACGACGACGTGTCGCCCAACCGAGGCGGGTACCGCGGAGCCGCCACCGAGCGGCTGGAGGCTTCGGTCGAGACGCGCGAAGCCGAGCCCCGGGACGCAGCCGGACTCCAGCGCGGCATCGCCGACCTCGAGGTGCCGGTCTACTCGGAGCTGCCCCAGCTCACCCGGCTGCGCGCGGCCGGCGTCGAGGAGCAGCCGCCCGCCCCGGCCGCGGAGCAGAAGCAGCAGCAACAGCAGTAGCGGGGCGGGCTTGCCCCGGGCGCGCGGCTCTGGTTATCTGACGGAGCGTCAGATCCGGAGCGAGGAGCCCCCGTGACAGCGAGCCCCCCCGAGCGCCCCTACGTCGCGATCACCGGCGACACCCACGCCGGGGCGGCGATCGACATGTACCGCGACTACCTCGACCCCTCCTGGCGCGACGACTTCGACGCCTGGCGCGGCGCCTATCGCAATCCGTCCAAGAAGCTGCTCGGCGCGAAGAAGACCAAGAACTGGGACTCGGCCGAGCGCTGCGCCGACCTCGAGAGCGACGGCGTCGTGGCCGAGGTGATCTTCCCCAACACGGTGCCGCCCTTCTACGAGAAGGCCTATCACGTGTCGCCGCTGCCGCGGCCGGACCAGTATCCGCGCTGGCTGGCGGGCACGCGCGCCCACAACCGCTGGCTCGCCGACTTCTGCGCCGAGGAGCCCCTGCGCCGCGCCGGGATCGGGCTGATCCAGCTGAACGACCTCGACGACGCGATCGAGGACGTGCGCTGGATCGCCGAGCACGGTCTGCGCGGCGGCGTCCTGCTCCCGCTCCCCGCCCTCGACGACGTGCACCTCGCCCAGCTCGACGACCCGGCCTACGAACGGCTGTGGGCGGCGATCCAGGACCACGACCTGGTGATCAACCAGCACTCGGGGCAGGGCAGCCCGCGCTACGCCGACACCGCCGGCGGGCAGATGCTGTGGGTGCTCGAGATGCCCTTCTTCGTGCAGCGCGGCTACTGCCAGCTGATCCTCGGCGGCGTCTTCGAGCGCTTCCCAAAGCTGCGCTTCATCCTCACCGAGTCGGGCTGCGCCTGGGCGCCGGGCCTGCTCAAGAGGATGGACGGCGTCCACATGGGGATGAAGGCCGGCATGATGGGCGAGGTGGACATGTCGCGCTCGCAGCCCCTCGCCGAGCCGCCCAGCTTCTACGCCCGGCGCAACTGCTGGTACGGGGCGAGCTTCCCCTCGCCCGAGGACATCCGCGGTCGCGATTTCGTCGGCGTCGACCGCATCCTCTGGGGCAACGACTACCCCCACTACGAGGGCTGCTATCCCTACTCGCGTGAGAACATGCGCCTCGCCTTCGCCGACGTGGAGGAGCGCGAGGTGCGGATGATGCTCGGGGAGAACGCTGCGGCGCTCTACGGCTTCGACCTGGAGGCGCTGCGCCCGGCCGCGGAGACGCTGGCGATCACGCCCGAGCTGGTGCGCCAGCCTCTCGACGAGATTCCCGCCGACTCGACCTGCCTCACCTTCCAGCGCGAGCGCTTCCAGCGGGCCCGGGCGGCGGCGCGCTGACGGTCGGCGCGCCGGGAGCCCCCTTCGATCCAGCCGGCGCGCCGTCGGCAGCTCGTTCGTGCGCAACGGTTCCGGCTATTGCGGCCCGGGCTGCACGTGACGCAGCGGCTTGCCGTCGAGCGCCTCGGCCTCCGCCTTCTCGAGATTCTTGATGTCCTCGGGCGACAACTGCGGGCGTTCCACCTTGATCGTCAGCTTGTCGAGCTTGGCCGTCAGCGGGAAGGGCGGCTTGTAGTCCTCGTCGTTCACGCCGGTGAGCGTGTCGGAGCCGATGTCGAAGCTCTCGTCCCACTGCAGGATCATGGGCAGCGTGCGCTCCACCTTGAGGGTCTGCACTTCCTTGCCGTCCACCTTGAGCGTTCCGGTGCCAGACCGGCCGAGGCCGCTCAGATTGTTGTAGGCGAGCGTGCCCGTGCCGAGGCCGTCGTAGGTGAAGTCGAACTCCACCGTGTGCTTGCCGGGCGCGAGCGCATCGGGGCCTTCCCACTTGATGCGCTTGAGGTCGACCAGGTTCCAGAGGAAGACCGGCTTGCCCTTGAGCAGGTAGAAGCCGTAGCCGGCGAAGCGCCCGCCCGAGGTCAGGATCATTCCCTCGGCACCCCCTTGCGGCACCTCGACGTCCGCGCTGATGCTGTACGAGGAGTTCAGCAGGGACGGCGAGTCGCCTTGGGGCAGGCCGGTCATCGGCCGCGTGTAGACGAACTCCGTGCGCCCGGCGGTGATGTTCGGGCGCGGCTCGGCGATGCGGGCCGCCACCGAGGCATCCAGCGGGAAGACCTGGTACTTCTTCGCCTCCGCCACGAACATCTTCCGCATCTCCGCCACCTTCTTCGGGTTCTTCGCGGCGATGTCGTCGGCCTGGCTGAAGTCCTTGCCCAGGTCGTAGAGCTGGAACACCTGGTTGTTCAGCGGATCCGGGTTCGCATCACCGAAGGCCTGCCAGGGCGCGCGGTTCACCTTGGTGCTCAGCAGCCAGCCGTCGTGGTACAGCGCCCACTGGCCCATCATCTCGAAGTACTGGGTCTTGTGCCGAGACGGCGCCTTGGCGTTCTTCGCGTCGAACGTATAGGCGAAGCTCGTGCCCTCGATGGGCGCCTGCTTGATGCCGTCGACGACCTCGGGCGCGCGGATGCCGGCGGCCTCGAGGATGGTGGGCACGACATCGATCACGTGGATGAACTGCTCGCGCAAGTTCCCTTTGTCCTGGATGCGCGCCGGCCATGACACCACCATGTTCTGGTTGATGCCGCCGAGCCGGGACGCGTTCTGCTTGAACCAGTCGAAGGGCGTGTCGAAGGCCCAGGACCAACCGGCCGACATGTGGTTGTAGGTCTGCTCGGTGCCCCAGACGTCGTACCACTTCATCTGCACGTCGACGGGTATCTCGCTCAGGCCGTTGAAGAACGCCACCTCGTTGGGCGTGCCCAGCGGCCCGCCCTCGGCGCTGGTGCCATTGTCGCCGTTGATGTAGATGATCAGCGTGTTGTCGAGCTTGCCGAGGTCTTCGAAGGCCTGGATCACGCGACCGATCTCATAGTCGTTGTAGGCCGCGTAGGCGGCGAAGACCTCCACCTGGCGGATGAAGAGCTTCTTCTCCTCTGCGCTGAGCTGGTCCCACGGCTTCAGGACGTCATCGGGCCAGGGCGTCAGCTTCGCATCCTTGGCGATCACGCCGAGCCGCTTCTGGTTCTCGAAGATGCGCTCGCGCAGCTTGTTGTAGCCCTCGTCGAAGAGGTGCAGCGCGTGGATCTTGTCCACCCACTCTTGTGTCGGGTGATGCGGCGCGTGGGTGGCGCCGGGCGCGTACTTGATGAAGATGGGCTTGGAGGGGTCCGTCTGGTGGATCCGCGTCATGTAGTCGATGGCGTCGTCGGCCATCGCGGTGACGAGGTTCCAGGTGCCGGGCGGCTCGCCTTTGAAGGGATAGATCTGCGTCGTGTTGCGGAAGAGGTTCGGCTGCCACTGGTTGGCGTCGCCGCCGACGAAGCCGTAGAAGTACTCGAAGCCCAAGCCGGTCGGCCACTGGTCGAAGGGCCCGGCCTGACTGGCCGCAAAGGCCGGCGTGTTGTGGTCCTTGCCGAACCACGCCGTGGAGTAGCCGTTGTCGAGCAGGATGCGCCCGATCGTCGCCTTGTCCTTGCCGATGATGCTGTTGTAGCCGGGGAAGCCCGTCGACTGCTCCGAGATCACCCCGAAGCCGGCCGAGTGGTGATTGCGCCCGGTGATGAGAGCCGCCCGCGTCGGCGAGCACAGCGCCGTGGAGAAGACGCGGTTGTAGCGCAGCCCTTCGCTCGCGATGCGGTCCATCGTCGGCGTAGGGATCACGCCGCCGAAGGTGCTCGGTACCCCGAAGCCGGCGTCGTCGGTGATGATCAGCAGCACGTTGGGCGCGCCTTTCGGCGGCACGACGCGCGGCGGCCACCAGGGCTTCGACTGCAGGGCATCGTCCTTGATCACGCCGCCGAACTTGGGGTCGGGCGGCGGGAGCTGCTTGCCGCTGATGGACGTCGTCGCGCTGGGCGACCCCAGGGTGCCGGTGACCTGCTGCGCGGACGCCGCGCCCGCGAGCGCCAGCCCAGCGGCCAGCGCGACCGCTATCGCGAACTTCCTGTACATACCACTTCCCCTCACCGCTCTACGGGCGGCAGTCAACACGCTGTGGTGCAGGTCCTGGTGCCTTGCGAAGGCGCCGACGTGCACAGCGCCGCCCGACCAGCCGGACATTCTCGGCAGAACCTGGCGCAGTTTCCGATTGCGGTGACCCACGCAGCAGGGACCAGAAGCGAAGGTCTCCGGATCTCGGGTATCACTTCCTCCGGTTCCAAGCTCCCCGAACGGACGTGGATCGACCGCGCGCCGGTACGATGGGGGCGAATGAAACCGCGCGCAAGGCCCCGCCGCGACCTCGTGCGCATCGTCTCGATTCTCATGAGGAGGCGGCTGGAGCCGACCGCGCCCCCATCCGCAGCAGGGAAACGCCCGGAGTCCGAAGAATCACGCCTCGGCTCGAGCGAGGAGCCCCGATGCGACATGCCGAGGCCCTTCGTCTAGCGCTGCTTGCTCGGCGTCCGATCCTCGAAGCCCTCGGGAGGTGACGGTCGGAACGTCTCTTCGTCGATGGCCGGGTCCGGCTCCAGCCGGGTGATCGCCACCGAGTAGACCTCTCCGTCGGCGAGGATGCGATCGACGCGGCGCGGGAGCGAGTCCTTCCGGCCGAAGTACCAGCGCGTGGGACGCGCGTCCTTCAGGTCGTACTCCACGCGCACCACGTCGCACTCCACGTCGCCGACCTTCTCCACGCCTTCGTAGGATAGCGACCGTCCCTTCAGCTCTTCGCGGAAGGGCTCGGAAGCGACGAACTCCGGCACGTAGAGCGCCTGGACCCTCCACATCCACTGCCCCATGACCGATGGTTCCCCGCGCCTGAACCGTTCGCCGCTGTAGTCGATCACGGTCGCGATCCGACCGTCGCTGGCGACGAGCATGTGGACTTCGCTTCCCGATCGCAGGGACGTGAACCGGGCGTCGATCCGCTGCCGGGGTCCGGCCTCGCTCGACCCGGGGGAGGCCGAGCCCGGGCCGTTCGTCGCGGCGCGTTCGGCCGTCACGGTTCCGTGGAGATCCCGGGGTACGCTCGGAGAGTTGCCCGTCAAGGAGAGCTCCGCCTGGTAGAGGACGGAGCTCACGTTCTGGGTCGCCGTGTTGGCCGCTTCCAGGATCCGCACCGGGTCGGACTCGGACCGGGTGCCACAGCCGACGAGCAGTCCCAAGAGAATTGCGGTCACGGCAAATCGATCCATCGCGGCGTTCACTCCAAGCGATCCCGGGGTGCGGGTCTGCGGTGCGGCCGCGAGATTAGCTGCTGGCGCGCCGAGCTACGCCCTCGCCGGCGCCGCGCCGATGACCTCGGCCGCGCAGGCCGCCATGGCCTCCACCTCGCGGCGCACGGCCGGTCGAGCGCGCGTGCGCGCGAGCCAGGCGCGCAGGTGGGTGAGGCGGTCGTCGGGGAGCGAGCCGAGGGTCGCCGCGGCGTTCGCCATCACGAAGGTCCCGATGTCCGCGACGCTGTAGGCGTCGCACAGGTACTCGCGTCCGGCGAGCTCCTTGTCGAGCTGCGGGTACTGGCGCGCGAGCTCCGCGCGCGCCGCCGACACCCGCTCGGCGGCGTTCCCGACATCGGTGGCCGCGTAGAAGATGCCCTCGATCAGGTCCCAGATCGGCGGGAACAGGATCTCGTCGGCCGCCGCCTCGAGCTGGCGGCAGCGCGCGCGGGACTCCGCGTCGCGCGGGTACAGCGGCGGCTGCGGGTAGCGATCCTCGAGGTACTCGAGGACGACGGTCGAGTCGTAGACCACCGCGTCGCCGTCCACGAGCACGGGGACCTGCCGCTTCGGGTTGTGGGCGACGACGTCGGGGTGATGGGGGAGATAGCGGTCGGACAGGCTCCAGCCGACCTCGACCCGCTCGTAGGGCAGGTGCTTCTCGTCGAGGGCGATCCGCACCTTGGCGGTGAACAGGCTCAGCGGTCCCGAGTAGAGCTTCATGGATTCTCCGTGGGGCGCGTGGCCGCACAGGATCCGGCCGGCGCTGGCTCCTCGAAAGAGCCACCCTCGCGTGGATTCCTGGAGCCAGTTCGGGAAAGCTGTGCACCGTGTGGCTCCAGCTCGACGGCGAGGGATCGCTCTACCGCCAGGTCTATCGCGCCCTGCGCGCGGCGATCCTCGACGGGCGCCTCTCCCCCGGCTCCCGCCTCCCCTCGACCCGTGTGCTCGCAGGCGAGGCGAAGCTCGCGCGCAACACGGTCCTCCAGGCCTACGAGCAGCTGGTGGCCGAGGGCTATGCCGTGACGAGGCGCGGGGCCGGCACCTTCGTCGTCGAGGCGCCGCCCGACGCACCTGCCCGGTCGCTGCGTCCCGCGCGGCGCGACGACGAGCGGGCCCCGGAGCCGCCCGCTCTCTCGGCCTACGGCGAGCGCGCCGCCCAGCGCTTCGCGCGCGGTGCCTCCTGGGGCCGCCGGCGTCCCGCTCCGCGCTACGACTTCCGCTACGGCGAGCCGGCCTACGACGACTTCCCCCACGCCACCTGGTGTCGGCTGCTGGCGCGCCGCGCACGCCGCGCCAGTGAGCGCCATCTCTCTTACAGCTCCCCCGGCGGCGCGCCCGAGCTGCGCGAAGCCCTCGCCGACTACCTCACCCGCGCGCGCGGGGTGGTGTGCGCAGCCGAGGACGTGCTCGTCGTCTACGGCACGCAGCAGGCGATCGACCTGACCGCGCGCGTGCTCGTCGATCCGGGCGCGCCGGTGGCGGTGGAGGAGCCGGGCTACCCGGGCTTTCGCAACGCGCTGGCGATCGCCGGCGCGGTGGTGCAGGGCGTGCCGGTGGACGGGCAGGGGATGCGCGTCGAATCGCTCGCCGGCGAGGACGCGCGGCTGGTGTGCGTCACTCCTTCGCACCAGTTCCCGCTCGGCGGCGTGCTGTCGTTGGCGCGCCGTCTGGCCCTGCTCGACTGGGCGGCGCGCGCGCGCGCCTTCGTGTTCGAAGACGACTACGACGGGGAGTTCCGCTACGACGGGCGTCCCCTCGAGTCGCTCCAGGCGCTCGACCGCGACGGGCGCGTGCTCTACGCGGGCACGGTCTCGAAGGTGATGTTCCCCGCGCTGCGCATCGGCTACCTGATCGTGCCCGGGGTGCTGCGCGACGCCTTCCTCGCCGCGAAGGTCTTCGCCGACACGGGCACCGCCCATCTCGAGCAGCGCGTGCTGGCCGACTTCATCGCCGAGGGCGCCTTCGAGCGCCACCTGCGGCGCGCGCGCGTCCGCAACGCGGCGCGCCGGGCCGCGCTGCTCGCCGCCCTGGCGCGCGAGCTCGGCGACGCGGTCGAGGTGGTCGGCGCGAACGCTGGCCTGCACGTGGTGGCGTGGCTGCGCGACGTCCGGCCCGCTGCGCTGCGCGAGCTGCGCGAGCGCGCGGCGCGGCGCGACGTCGGGATCCACCCGGTGTCCCCCTTCTACGCCGAGCCGCTCCCGCGTGCAGGCGTGATCCTCGGCTACGGGGCTCTCGACGAGCGCTCGATTGGCGAGGGCGTGGCCCGCCTGGCGGAGGCCCTGCGCGAGCTGTGAAAGAAGGCGCGTGCGCACCGCAGATCGGTGTACAGTGCATCGCGCATGGGTCGGGGGTCGGAGGACTGGGCCGCCGTTCTGGAGCGCCTGCTCGAGGGCGACCGCGCCGCACTCTTCGCGCTCACCCGCCTGGTCAACTCCTTCCTGGCGCGCTGGAATGCCTACGACTTCCGCGACGAGTGGGACGACCTGATCCAAGAGGTGCTGCTCGCCGCGGCGACGGCGGTGCGCGATGGCACGCTGCGGGAGCGCGACGCCGCGTTCGGCTACCTGCGCACGACGGCGCGCTTCAAGTTCTGCGACCGGCTCAAGCGCCACCTGCGCCTGGCGGAGGACGAGATCCTGGCCTGGGAGGACGTCGTGGAGGGAGGCCTCGAGCCCGCGGCGGAGCTCTCCGACGGGGCGCGAGTTCGCGACGTGCGCAGGGCTCTCGAGGCACTCCCCGCGGTGCAGCGGGAGGTCGTTCAGGCGGTTCACGTGCGCGGCCAGACCTACGAGGAGGCCGCCGTCGCGACCGGGATTCCTCTGGGGAGCCTCAAGCGGCACCTGCGGGACGGACTCCGCGCCCTGCGGGAGGTGCTCGGGTCGGATGAGGGGTATCCGTGATCCGATTTGCGCACCGGAGCCGACTCCCTCAGTGGATGAGAGCCACCCCGCACTGCGCCGAGCGCACCCGAGGAGCTTGCGGATGAGCTGCCGGCGCTCCGCCGAGATCGATCTCGCCGCCTTCGCGGCCGATCGCCACGCGCCGGAGTGGCGCGGGTTCCGTGCCCACTACCCCGTCTGCCCCGACTGCTCCCGGGCCGTGGCGGCCTGGGCGCAGCTGCATTCCGTCCTGGAGGCCTCCGTCGCCGAGGAGTCCGCGCACGTCGCCGAGGACGAGCTGCTCGCCGTCGCCGCCGACCCCGTGCGCCTGCCCGAGGCGCGGCGCCGGGCCGTCGAGGCCCACCTGGCCGGGTGCGCCCCGTGCCGCAGCGAGCTGGCCGTGCTGCGCGGCTTCGACTTCGCGGCGCTGGGCGCGCCGGCGGCGCGGCGATTCGCGGCCGAGGAGCCGCCGGGCTGGATCGATCGCCTGGCCGCCGCCCTGATCCCGCTGCGCCGGCCCGCCTTCGCCCTGGCGGTGGCGGTCCTGGTCGCGATCCCGGCGGGCATCGCCATGTGGCGCCTCTGGCAGGGCGCCGCCAGCCCCGGCGCTCCACCGCCGATCGCTCAGGAGGAGCCGGTCGTCACTCCGCCGGCGCCGGGTCCGGGTGCCGAGCCGGGAGCGCGGGAGCTGGCCCGCGAGCCCGCGCCGGCCGCTCCGCCCGCGCCCGAGCCGGCTCCGGCGCCCGTCGTCGCCGAGCGGGCGTCGCCGGAGCGGGCGGGGGGCGCGCGGATCGCCGAGACGCCTCCGGCGCCGCGCCTTCCCGCGCCGGACCTCGCGCCTCCCGCTCCGGAAGCCGTGGACCTCGCGGCGCTGCTGCCCGAACAGCCGCCCCACTACCGAGAGCGCTTCACGGTGGCCGCCGCGCCGCTCGCCACCGGCACCGCGATCCGCGGGTCGATCGGCGATCTTCCGGCGCTGCGCCCGCTCGCTCCGGATCGCGGCGGCGCCACGCTGAGCCCGACGCCCACGCTCTACTGGTATCTCTCCGAGCCGAGTGCGGTGCCCGTGGAGCTGACCCTGATCGCCGAGGACGCCGTCGAGCCGCTGCTCGAGCTGCGCTTCGAGGCGCCCGTTGCGGCGGGCCTGCACGCGCTGCCTCTCGACGGGCGCGGCGTGGCGCTCTCCGCCGGCGCGACCTACGCGTGGTACGCGACGCTGGTCCCCGACGCGCAGCACCGCGATCTCGACTTCGTGTCGGGAACGGCGATCCGCTACGAGCCTGCGACGGCCGACCTCGAGCGTCGCCTGGAGGAGGCCGGTGCGGCGCGTCGCGCCCATGTGCTCGCCGAGCAGGGCTACTGGATCGACGCTTTCGCCGCGCTCACCCGCATCGCCCAGGACCATCCCGAGTCGACCCGCGCTCGCGCCCAGCAGGTGGCGCTGCTCGAGCAGGCGGGGCTCGGCACGGTGGCGGCCGGACTCACGGCTCCGACGCACTGAGCCGCGGGCCGAGGGCGTGATCCGATCTCGCGCCTCCGGCCGACTCCTTCCATGGCTGGCGCGAACGCCAGCGGGAGGAGAGACGATGTCGACGATGGAGGAGATCTTCGGGTGGCTCGTGCTGATGACACTCACGGTTGTAACGCTCTTCAGCCTGACGCTGTGGCAGGTGCCGATCTAGCGCCGCGGGGCCGTGGCCCCGGCTCCGCGGCGCGCCCGGCGCCGTCGGCGCCGGGGTGTCGTCCGGGCGCGCGGCGCTCCAAGCGATTCCCCAGCTCCGGCTGGGGCTTGCAGGTGGGCGGCGGAGGCGCGGGGGGGCGCCCTCCGAGCGCCAGGCAGGGCTCCTCTCGGCCAGCGGGAGCTCGGATCCGGATTTCCGAAATCCACGCGGAGAAGGTCCCCGCGGCGGGTGTAGGATGGTGAGGAGAGTCGGAGAGATGAGAAGAACACGTCACTTCGCGGGAAGCGCCGTCCAGACCGCGATCCTGGGCTCGCTGCTCGCACTCGTCGGTGTCGCGGCCCGCGCCGACATGACGCGCGACGCCGACGGTGCAACGGTCGAGAGTCAGGAGTCCCGATCGCGCGGAGAGCAGCGCGAGGACGCTCAGACCACCGTCTACGTCCCGCCGAGCCGCGGCGCGCCGGGGGTGCGGACCGGAGGGGGGACGCGCGGTCGCGCCGATGCGCCCCGGATCGCCGTGCTCGCTCCCGACCACGTCGGCATCACGACGCGCGCCCAGCCGACGCTCGCCTGGTACCTGTCGGGCGACACCGACGCGCCGATCGTGGTGACCGTGATCGAGGACACGGGCGTCGAGCCGCTCGTGGAGGCGCCGCTGCCGGGACCTCACCGCGCGGGCGTCCATCTGGTGGATCTCGCCTCGCTCGGCGTGACCCTGAAGGAGGGGACCACCTACGACTGGTCGGTGTCGCTCGTCCTCGATCCGGACGCGCGCGACGCGGACGTCGTGGCGGGGGGAGCACTGGAGCTTCGCCCCGTGACGTCCGAGCTCGCGCAGGCGCTTGCCGGGCCTGGCCCCGCCTACCGCGCGCTCGCCCGCAACGGGGTCTGGTACGACGCAATCGCGGACCTCTCGAGCGCGATCGCCGCCGCTCCCGCGGATGCGTCGCTGCGCGCGGAACGCGCCTCCCTGCTCGAGCAGGTCGGAGTCGGCGCAGCCGCCGCCTTCGACCGGGAGACCCCGGATGTCGCAAGCGGTCCGTAGGCCTGCGGTGCGCGACGGACTCGCCCTCGCCGCCGGCGCGCTCTCCATCGGGATGGCCGCGTGCTTCGACGGCTTGAGCTCCCAGGCCAGCGCGCCGGTCTCGACCGCGCCTGCGCCCGAGCGGTCGATCACGGCGCTGGGCCGCCTGGAGCCGGAAGACGGGATCTTCGAGGTCGCCGGGCCCTCGGGCGTCGGGGCGGTGATCGCCGAGCTGCGCGTCGACGACGGCGACGCCGTGCACAAAGGCGACGTGATCGCGCTGCTCGACACGGTGCCGATGCTCGAGGCGGACATCGCGCGGCTGCGCGCCGAGCTCGCCAACGCGAAGAGCGAGCTCAGCCGCAATCTCGAGCTCAACACCAGCCAGGTGGTGTCGGACTCGCTGCGCGAGGAGCGCGAGATGCGCGTGCAGGTGGTCGCGGCCGAGCTCGCCCACGCCCGCGCGGAGCGCGACCGCGCCCACGTCCGCTCGCCGATCGACGGTCGCGTGCTGAAGGTCCACGCCCGTGAGGGCGAGCGCGTGGGAGAGAACGGGATCGTCGAGCTCGGCAAGACCGACCACATGTTCGCGATCGCCGAGGTCTACGAGGACGACGTCGGCCGTCTCCGCGCGGGCCAGCGCGCTCGCGTCGCCAGCCCGGCACTGCCGCGGACGCTCGAGGGAACCGTCGAGTGGGTGAACCTCAAGGTCGCCAAGCAGGACGCGCTGGGCACGGATCCGGCCGCGCGCAAGGACGCGCGGGTCGTCGAGGTCGAGGTGCGCCTCGACGAGAGCGAGCCCGCGGCGGCGCTCACCAACCTGCAGGTGGAAGTCGAGATCGAGCCCTGATCCGGGCGGAGCGAGGGGATGGCGATCGCGCTCGGCTGGATGCAGCTCAAACACCAGAAGGTGCGGCTGCTGGTGGCGATCGCCGGCATCGCCTTCGCGGTGATCCTGATCCTGATGCAGCTCGGCTTCCGCACCTCGCTGCTCGACAGCTCGGTGCGCTACCTCCAGAAGCTCCACTACGACATCGCGATCGTCTCGGTGGACACGCTCTACATCGGTCGCGCCGTCCCGTTCTCGAACCGACGGCTCTACCAGGCCCGAGGGGTGCCGGGAGTCGCGGGGGTGAGCCCGGTCTACGCGGGGATGGCGGTCTGGAAGAGCCCCTTCGACCACAGCACGCGCAACGTGTTCGCCCTCGGCGTCGATCCGACGGACGAGGCGCTCGACGCGGCCGGCGTGCACGAGAGCCAGCCCCAGGTGCGGCGCCGGGACGCGCTGCTCTTCGACGCACTGTCGCGGCCGGAGTACGGACCGGTCGCCGAGGAGCTGCGCGCGGGTCGCCACGTCGTCACCGAGGTGAACGATCGGCGCATCGAGGTGACGGGCCTGTTCGAGGTCGGCACCTCCTTCGGCATCGACGGGGGCCTGCTGACGAGCGAGGACAACTTCCTGCGCCTGTTCCCGAATCGGGCGCGCCACCAGATCGACATCGGCCTGGTGACGCTCCAGCCGGGCGCCGATGCGATCGCCGTGCGCGATGCGATCCGCGAGGTGCTGCCCGACGACGTCCTGGTGCTGACCCGCCCCGAGTGGATCGCGCGCGAGAAGGGCTACTGGTTGGGGGCGACCCCGATCGGCACCGTGTTCACCTTCGGCGCCGTGATCGGCTTCGTCGTCGGCGCGATCATCGTCTACCAGATCCTGTTCGCCGACGTGTCGGACCACCTGCCCGAGTACGCGACGCTGAAGGCGATGGGCTACTCGAACCGCTTCGTCTCGGGCGTCGTGATCCAGCAGGCTGTGATCCTGGCGGTGCTCGGCTTCGCGCCCGGGGCGCTGATCTGCCTGTGGCTGTACCGGGTGGTGGGGAAGGCCACCCGGCTGCCGATGGTGCTCGACTTCGAGCGCGGCGTGACGGTGCTCGTGCTCACCGTCGCGATGTGCGCGCTCTCGGGAATGCTCGCGTTGCGCAAGGTGCGGGCACTCGATCCGGCGGACGTCTTCTGATGGACGGGGCGCCGATCGCCGTCGAGGGGCTCTCCCACTACTACGGCTCCGGAGACCTGCGCAAGCAGATCCTGTTCGACGTCACGACGCGGATCGAGGCCGGAGAGATCGTGATCGTCACGGGGCCCTCGGGATCGGGGAAGACGACCCTGCTCACGCTCGTGGGAGCGCTGCGCTCGGCCCAGGAGGGGTCGCTGCGCGTGCTCGGTCAGGAGCTGCGCCAGGCGAAGGCGGCCACCCTCGAGTCGGTGCGCCAGCAGATCGGCTACATCTTCCAGTCCCACAACCTGATCGAGGCGCTCAGCGCGCGCCAGAACGTGGAGATGGCGCTGCACCTGCACGGCGGCAGTCCGGGCGAGATCCGCCGGCGCGCCGTCGAGATGCTCGAGATCGTCGGTCTCGGCCAGCGCATCGACCATCACCCGAGCCAGCTCTCGGGCGGACAGCGCCAGCGCGTCGCGATCGCCCGGGCGCTGGCCGCCGAGCCGCGCATCGTGCTCGCCGACGAGCCGACCGCCTCGCTCGACAAGCAGTCGGGCCGCGACGTCGTCGACCGGATCCAGGTGCTCGCGCGCGAGCAGGGAGTGCCGGTGCTGCTCGTCACCCACGATAACCGGATCCTCGACGTCGCGGACCGGATCGTGCACCTCGAGGACGGGAAGCTCCAGTCCTTCCAGGACGCGGTGCTCGCCAGCAACCGACACATGATGGAGCTCCTGGCGCGCAACCTGCGCCGGGACGACCTGCGCCGGCGCGTCGACGCGCTCTCGGACGCCGAGTTCGGCGACCTGCTCGACCAGGTGACCGCGGAGGCGAAGCGCTTCGTCGACGGGGTCGCGATGTCCAACAACGAGGCCTTCGGGGGCATGCTCGACCAGGCCCTCTTCGCGTTCTCCTACAAGATCGGTCGACTGTGCCGGGCCGAGCGATCCTCGCTGTTCCTGGTCGACCGCGCGCGTCAGGAGCTGTGGCTGCACGTGGCCCAGGAGGAGGGCGGGGTGCCGGTCGAGGTCCGCATGCCCCTCGCGCGTGGCATCGCGGGGCGCGTCGCGCGCAGCGGCCGGGTCGAGCGCGTCGCCGACGCCTACGCGGACCCGGACTTTCACAGCGACGTCGATCGCGCGACGGGCTTCCGCACCCGCTCGGTGCTCGCCGTGCCGCTCCAGGACGCCAACGGAGAGGTGTTCGCCGTGGCCCAGCTGCTGAACCGCGAGGACGGCGCCTGCTTCGACGCCGAGGACGAGAAGCGCTTCCAGCAGTTCGCGGACGCGATGGGCGTCATCCTCGAGGGCTGGTGGCGGATGGCGGAGAAGCGCGCCGGGGCGGGCAGGGAGGCGGCGGATTGAGCCAGGCCGACGTGCGGGCGGCGCTGCGCGAGCTGGGCGTGAGCGGCGCGGGGGCCGAGGCCCTGGCCGATCGCGCCGCGCTCGAATCGGTGGCTTCCGCCGCCCCCGTCGCCGCGCCGCCCGAGGGCGGCGCGCTGGCCGTGCGGTCGGGCTCCCTGGACGTGACGCTGCGCGACGACGGCCGCTGCATCGCCAGCCTCGGCCCCCGGGCGGTCCTGGCCGGAGGCGCGCATCTGGTGCGCGACGTCGCGCTGCGTGCAGCACCCGCCAGCGAGCTGGTGCGCATCCCTCCGGAGGCGGTGGACGCGCTGCTCGCCGCGGATCCCGAGGCGCTGACGCGCTTCGCGGAGTGGCTGGGCGCCGGCGAGCGCTCGCTGCAGCTGGCCATCCACCTCTCGCGCCTGTTCCCGGGGCTCGCTCGGCAGGGCCTCGAGGAGTTCGCGGCAGGGGTCGAATGGGTGGCCTTGCGGGGCGGCGAGGCGCTGTTCCGCGAGGGCGATCCCGGTGATGCCGCGTACCTCGTGATCAGCGGTCGGCTGTGCGCCGTCGCCGGCGCGGGCGAGACCGAGCAGGTGTTGAACGCGGTGGGCGCCGGCGAGACCGTGGGAGAGATGGCGTTGATCCGCGCCGACGTGCGTTCGGCCTCGGTCTACGCCGTGCGCGACTCCCAGCTCGCGCGGCTCTCCCGCGAGGTGTTCGACGCCCTCACCGAGCGCCATCCCCAGGCCTTGCGGACGATCGCGGGATTCGTCGTCGAGCGGCTGCGGCGCCGCTCGGACCCGTCGGCGGGCGCGGCGCACGGGGTGTCCCTCGCCGTCGTTCCGGCGCGTCCGGGTACCGACCTGAGCGCCCTGATCGCGCAGCTCGCCTCGGAGCTGCGCCGCTTCGACGCGACGGAGGTGGTGGACCGCGCCGGGGTCGAGCGGGCGCTCGATCGCACGGGGATCGCCGACGCGCGCGACGAGGAGGCGGCGGGCATCCGACTGGTTCGCTGGCTCGGAGAGCGCGACGCGGCGAGCCGCTACGTGATCTACGACGCCGGCTCGGTCTGGAGTCCGTGGACCGAGCGGGCCCTGCGCCAGGCCGACCACGTGCTCGTGGTGGCGCGGGCGCAGGATGGCCCGGAGCTCGGTGAAAACGAGGTGCGCCTGACGGACATCTGGCGCAAGTCCCGCCCGCCGCGACGCAGTCTCGTGTTGACCCACCCGGCCGGGTCGGCGCCCCGCGGCACGTCGCAGTGGCTGGCCCGGCGCGAAGTCGGAGGTCACTTCCACGTGCGCGACGGGAGCGCCGAGGACGTCGCCCGGGTGGCGCGCCTGCTCACCGACCACGGCGTCGGGCTGGTGCTGGGCGGGGGCGGCGCCCGAGGCTTCGCCCATCTCGGCGCGCTGCGCGCGCTGGAAGAGGCCGGAGTGCCGATCGACAGCGTCGGCGGCACCAGCATCGGCTCGATCATCGGCGCGCTTCCGGCGCTGGGCTTCGACGCCGAGCAGGCCCGGGAGATGTGCCGCCGTTCCTTCTCCTCGCTCTACGATCCCACCTTCCCGCTCGTCTCCCTCCTGACCGGCCGCCGGATCGGCGCGCGCCTCGAGGCGGCGCTGGGAGACGTGGAGATCGAGGACCTCCGGATCCCGTTCTTCTGCGTCTCCACCAATCTGAGCCGCGCCCAGGCCGTCGTCCACCGCAGTGGGCCGCTGTTCTGGGCCGTGCGCTCGAGCATCTCGCTGCCGGGGATCCTGCCGCCGACCACCTTGAACGGCGACCTCCACGTGGACGGCGGGCTGGTCGACAACCTGCCGATCGAAGCGATGGCCGCGCACTCGGGCGGCCCGGTGATCGCCATCGACGTGAGTCCCGAGGAGGACCTGCGTTCGGACCTCGATCTCGCGCGCGGATTCTCCGGCTGGCGGGTGCTCTGGCACCGGCTCAATCCCTTCCAGGGCGGTCTGGACGTGCCCTATATCTCGAGCGTGCTGATGCGCGCCGCCGTGGTCGCGAGTCTGGCGAAGCAGCGCGAGCGCCAGGCCTCCGAGACCGCGAGCCTCTACCTCAAGATGCCGGTCGGCGACTGGGGCCTGCTCGACTTCAACCAGCTCGGCGCGATCGCGGACCGGGGCTACGAGGCGAGCGCCGAGCCGGTGCGGTTCTGGTGGCGGAGCCGCAGCGGAGCGAGTCCGGCGAGCTCGTGATCCGATTCACGAGTCCCGTCCGACTCCCCTCCCAGAGGGCCGAGGGCCCCGGAAGGGAGCGGACATGACGGACGGCGATCGGTGGTTGGGGTGGATCGCGGCCGGGTACCTGGCGCTGGTGACGGCTCTGAGCCTGTCGCTGTGCCTGGGCGTCTGAGGGGCGCGCGATGACGTATCGGTTCGGCGACTGCGAGCTCGACACCGAGCTGCGTGCGCTGCGCAGGGAGGGCCGGACGGCCCGGCTCCAGCCGAAGGTGTTGGAGCTGCTGCACCTGCTGATCCTCCATCGCGCCCGCGTGGTGCCCAAGGAGGTGCTGCTCCGCGATCTGTGGCCGGACTCCTACGTCACGACGTCCTCGCTGACGCGGCTGGTGAAGGAGGCGCGGCGCGCGTGCGGAGACGACGGCCGCGGCCAGCGCGTGATCCGGACCGTGCACGGCTTCGGGTATCGCTTCGTCGCACCGCTGGAGGTGGAGGCGAACGCCGCGGACGGCGAGGGGGAGCGCGCGATCGACCTGGCGCGGCGGTCGCTGGAGGCGGCGCTCGACCTCGGCGGGCGCGACCTGCGCGCGCGTGTGCGCGACTTCGCCGAGACCTGTCGGATGGTCGTGCAGACGGCGCGGCGCCAGGCCGGGTAGCATGGAGCCGATGGCCCTCACCGGCTGGCCCCGCGATGGCCGCGGCGCGTTGCTCGCGGCGACCCTCGGCATTGGTGTGGGCGTGGCCTCCACGGTGGCCTACACGCGCGGCCTGGGCTGGCTCCAGGGCGGCGAGCTCGCGGCCTACGACCGCCTCGTGCGCTGGCGCGCGGGATCGGCGCCGCCCTCGGAGCGGGTGGCGATCGTCCGTATCCGTGAGGAGGAGATCGCGGAGTACGGCCATCCGCTCCCCGACGCCGTGCTGGCGCGGGCGCTGCGCGCGATCGCTGCCCAGGAGCCGCGCGCGATCGGAGTCGACCTCTACCGCGAGGCGCCGCGCCCGGGCGAGTCGCGGACCGGCTGGGAAGAGCTCAGCGCGCTGTTTCGCAGTGATCCGCGCATCGTCGCGATCGAGAAGCTTCCCGAGCCGGGGGAGCCGGGCGTTCCCCCGCCGCCCTTCGCCGCCGGGACCGACCGGGTCGGGTTCAGCGACGTCGTGATCGACCGCGACGGAGTCGTGCGGCGGGGGCTTCTGTTCCTGTGGGACGAGAACGATCGTCCCGCCCTCTCGCTCCCGCTCCGGGTCGCGCTGCTCGATCTGGGTGCGCAGGGCCGGGCGCTCGCTCCCGATCCGGAGGACCCGGAACAGGTGCGGCTGGGCGACACGACGATCCCGCCCCTGGACGGGACCTTCGGCGCCTACCAGGACGTCGATGCGGGTGGCTACCAGTACCCGCTCGACTTCGCCGCGGCGCCCGAGGGCTTCCCCACCTACGACCTCGACGACGTCCTCGACGGCCACCTGCCCGAGGGTGCCCTGCGCGACCGGGTCGTCCTGCTGGGAACCACCTCGGCCAGCGTGAAGGACGACTTCGTCACCGCCCGCAGCGGCGGGGCGCGCGTGCACGGTGTGGCGCTGCACGCCTACGCCACCGATCAGCTCCTGCGCATGGGCCTCGACGGAGACGCGCCGCTGAGGTCCTGGAGCGACCGGACCGAGCTGCTCTGGATCTTCGCCTGGGGTCTGGTGGGCGCGGGCATCGCCTTCGCGATCCCGAACCCGATCGCCCTGGTCGTCGCGACCCTCGGCTGCCTGGGCGCCCTGCTCGGCATCGCCGGCTGGGCGTTCGCGGCGGGCCTCTGGGTGCCATGGCTCCCGCCCTCGATCGCGGCGCTCGCCTCGAGCGGCGGTGTGCTCGCCGAGCGCACCCGCCGCGAGCGGGCGGAGCGGCGCGTGCTGATGGATCTCTTCGGGCGCTTCAACTCCCGGCGCGTCGCCGACGAGCTGTGGTCGCGCCGCGCCGAGTTCATGCGCGGGGGCCGACCGGCTCCCCGGCGACTGATCATCACGGCGATGCTCACCGACCTGAAGGGCTACACCCAGGCGGCCGAGACGATGGACCCCGCGGCGCTGATGGACTGGGTGAACGAGTACATGAATGCGATGACCCGCCTGATCGAAGAGGGGAACGGCGGGATGGTCGACGACTACACGGGGGACGGGATCAAGGCCAACTTCGGCGTCCCGCTGGCGGGGGCCGATCCGGAGCAGGAGGCGCGCGACGCGCGCGCAGCCGTACGCTGCGCGCTCGCGATGGGACGCGAGCTGGAGCGGCTCGCCGAGGACTGGCGCGCCCGGGGCCTTCCGGTCGCGCTGATGCGCGTGGGTCTGTTCACCGGCGAGGCCATCGTCGGGAGCCTCGGCAGCGCCGAGCGCATGAAGTACACGACCGTGGGAGACACGGTGAACACCGCGGCGCGCCTCGAGAGCTTCCACAAGGAGGACGCCGTGTCGCCCGCGCGAGACGGCCGCGCGCCGCTGTTCCGCATCCTGATCGGCGACACCACGCGGCGCCATCTCGGCGACGAGGAGTTCGAGCTCGAGGACCTGGGCGTCCACACCCTGCGCGGGCGCGCCGAGCCGGTGCGCATCTTCCGTGTCTGGGGATTCGTCGAGGAGAAGGAGGAGGTGTGAGATGAGGCGATGGAGCCGATGGCTGTGCATCGCGACGCTGCTCGGTGTCGCGGCGGGTCCGGTCGCGCGGGCGCAGGACGAGTCCCGCGAGCCGCCGCCGGACGAGCGGGGCGGCGACGCCCGGGAGCAGACGGAGCGCCAAGCCCCGGTCGCTACCGAGACGGTCGTGTACGTCCCGCCGCCCCGGGGTGCGCCCCGCGCGCGGACTGGCGGCGGGACGCGCGCCCCCACGGAGCTACCCCGGCTCGAGGTGCTGGCGCCAGAGCACGTGGGCCGGACCGCGCGCGCGTCGCCGACCCTCTCCTGGTACGTCTCGGAGCCCGCGCCGGTGCCCCTCGAGCTCACGCTCCTGCGCGAAGGTGCCAACGAGCCCGAGCTCGAGGTGACGCTCGCGAGCGAGGCGCAGGCCGGCATCGGCGAGGCGCCGCTGTCGCGCTGGGACGTCGAGCTCGAGCCGGGGGTCGTCTACCAGTGGTCCGTGGCGTTGGTCGCCGACCCGGCGCGGCGCGACCGGGACGTGGTCGCGACCGGCGCGATCGAGCGGGTGGTCGCGTCTCCGGCGGTGGCGGCTGCGCTCGCCTCGGGCGCCGACGGGTACCGTGTGCTCGCCCGCGAGGGGATCTGGTACGACGCCCTCGCCGAGCTCGGCCGTGCGATCGTCGCGGGCGACGCGAGCCTGCACGCCCAGCGCGCCGACCTGCTCGACCAGGTGGGACTGTCCGAGTCCGCGGCCTTCGAGCGCCGAGCGAGCGGGCCGCGCTAGAGCACCCGTCCGCCGTCCAGGATCAGCGTCTGGCCGGTGACGAAGGACGAGGCCGGGCTCGCGAAGTAGACCACCGCCCCGGCCATCTCGTCGGGCAGGCCGATCCGGTGCAGGGCGGCCTCCTTCTCCGAGGCCTTGCGGAACTTCGGATCGTCCCAGAGAGCGCGCGCGAACTCGGTCTGGATCAGGCCGGGTGCGATGCAGTTGACCCGGATGCCGTCGGCGCCCCAGGTCTTCGCCTGCACCTGGGTCAGCATGTTGAGGGCGGCCTTCGACACCGAGTAGCCGCCGATCACGTCGCTGGCCAGGAAGCCCCCCACCGAGCTGACGTTGACGATCGCGCCGCCTTCGCCGTGTCGGAGCATCGCCTCGCGCGCGAAGTTCGACAGGAAGTGCACCGCCTTCAGGTTGGTGTTCATGATGTTGTCCCAGGCGCGCTCGTCGATGTCCTGCACCGGGCCGTAGACCGGATTGGTGCCGGCGTTGTTGACCAGGACATCCACCCGCCCGAGCTTCGCCACGGTCTCGTCGACCAGGTTCCGCAGCTCCTCGACGCGCCGCACGTTGGTGGGCACGCCGATCGCGCGCCGGCCGGTGGCCTCCACCGCCGCGACGGCCTCGGCGATCGCGTCGGGCTTGCGCGCGGCGATTGCGACGTCGGCGCCGTTCTCGGCGAGGGCGATCGCGATCGAACGGCCGATGCCACGGCTGCCGCCGGTGACGATGGCGACCTTGCCGTGCAGGGAGAAATCGGCGACGGGCATGGGGAGGGACCTCCTTCGGAGTTCGGGTTCGGGAGCGGGGGCTGCGCTAGGAGACTTCGCCGAGCTGGACTTGCACCGAGACGCTTCGGCCGCCCCGCACGAACTCTAACTCGACCGTGTCGCCGGGCTCGTAGTCGTCGATCACGTCGATCAGGTCCACCAGGCTCGTCACCGGCTGGCCCTGCACCTTCGTGATGACGTCGAAGGCGCGCGCGTTGCCGAGCCAGTCGACCTGCATCGAGCGCAGGCCGGCGTGGGCCGCCGGCGAGTCGGGCAGCACCTCGCGCACGACCACGCCTTCGATGCCCCACTGCGCGGCGATGTGGTCGGGCATCACCTGGACGCCCAGGCCCGCCCACTTCACGTGGCCGTAGGCGATCAGCTGCGGGACCAGGCGCGCCACCGTCGCGGCCGGCACGGCGAAGCCGATGCCCGCGCTCTTGCCGTCCCCGTAGATCGCCGTCGTCACGCCGATCACCCGTCCGTGGGAATCCAGCAGGGGGCCGCCCGAGTTCCCGGGGTTGATCGAGGCGTCGGTCTGGATCACGTCCTCGATGTGCGTGCCGGCCAGGGACTCGATCTCGCGTCCGAGCGCGCTGATCACGCCGGTGGTGAGGGTCGAGTCGAGTCCGAAGGGATTGCCGATCGCGAGCACCTTCTGGCCGACCAGCAGCCGGTGCGAGTCGCCGAGCTCGACCGGGTGCAGCGGCTGGTCGGCGTCGACGTGGAGAACGGCGAGGTCCTTGCGCGGCGCCACGCCCACCAGCTTCGCCTCGTAGGTGGTTCCGTCGGACAGGGAGACGGTGAAGCGCTCGCCGCCGTGCACCACGTGGTAGTTCGTGACGATGTGCCCGGCCTCGTCCCAGACGAAGCCCGAGCCGACGCCCTGGGGCACCTCGACGGCGTTCATCAGGAAGCCGCCTCGGCTGATCTTCGCGTTGGAGACGAAGACGACCGACTGCGAGACGCGGCGGAACACCTCGATGGTGTTGCGCTCGGACTCGAGCAGGTCGTCGGGGATCGGCGAGTCGCTCGCGGCGCGCCCGCCGGGGCCGCGGTCGCCGCAGGCGGGGAGCGAGCCCGCGAGCGCGAGCAGGGCGAGGGCGGCGAGCAGCGCACCGGCGAGCGGCCGCCGCGGGCGCGGCGTGGGGCTTCCTAGCAAAGACGGTCTCCGGCCGGTGAGCGGGGAGGGTAGCGCCGGTCTCCGGGCTTGTGCGCGCGCGGCGGCGGCGCATCCTCCTCCACATGGAGATGCAGGCGCTCCGGATCGCTCGCGCGGGGGCTGGCCTGGCGTTGGAGCGGATCCCGGTGCCCGATCCCGGTCCCGGAGAGCTGCGCCTGCGCGTCGCCGCGTGCGGCGTGTGCCGCACCGACCTGCACGTGCTCGACGGAGAGCTGCCCGACCCGGCGTACCCCCTGGTGCCCGGCCACCAGATCGTGGGGCGCGTGGAGCGCGTCGGCGCCGGCGTCACGCGCTTCGCCCCGGGCGATCGCGTCGGCGTGTCCTGGCTCGGCGAGGCCTGTGGCCGCTGTCGCTTCTGCGCCAGCGGACGCGAGAACCTGTGCGACGCGTCGGTCTTCACCGGCTATCAGCGGGACGGGGGCTTCGCCGAGTACGCGGTCGCGGACACGCGCTTCTGCCTCGCGATCCCGCCGGAGCTCGACGACGTGTCCGCGGCGCCGCTCCTGTGCGCGGGGGCGATCGGCTACCGCTCACTGCGGATGACGGGCGACGCACCGACGCTCGGACTCTACGGCTTCGGCGCGGCCGCCCACCTGCTGACCCAGGTGGCGCGCCACCAGGGGCGGCGCGTGTTCGCCTTCACGCGCCCCGGCGACGACGAGGCCCAGCGCTTCGCCCTCGAGCTCGGCGCCGAGTGGGCGGGTCCCTCGGACGCGGCGCCCCCGGAGCCGCTGGCGGCGGCGATCCTGTTCGCGCCCGTCGGCGCGCTGGTACCCGCCGCCCTTCGCGCCGTCGACAAGGGCGGCGTGGTGGTGTGCGGCGGCATCCACATGAGCGACGTCCCGTCGTTCCCCTACCGCATCCTCTGGGAGGAGCGCTCGGTCCGCTCGGTCGCCAACCTCACCCGCCGCGATGCCGAGGAGCTGCTCGCCCTCGCCCCCCGCGTTCCGCTGCGCCCGCACACCGAGGTGTTCGCGCTGGAGCGGGGAGTCGAGGCGCTGGAGCGCCTGCGGCACGGCCAGCTGCGCGGGTCCGCGGTGCTCGTGACCGGCCCCGGCTCCTGAGCGGCCGATCCGACCCGAGATCCCCCGCGCCACAGGGGGATGACGGAATCCCGCACCCGGTCGAACGCCGTTTCTATCGCGGCGACCCGGCTCGGGCGATGCTTCCCGTCTCGGGCGAAGGATAGTAAGCTGCCTGCGTTCGTCCCCCCCTCTCCGCCACCGCTACGCCGTCGGAGCGACGATGACCCCCCTCACCCACACGCTGCGTGAGCGTGTCGAGAACACCATCCGCTTCCTGTCCGTGGACGCGGTGCAGCGAGCGAACTCGGGCCACCCCGGCGCGCCGATGGGCCTCGCCCGACCCGTGTTCCAGCTGTGGGACGCCTATCTGCGCTTCGATCCGAGCGATCCCGCCTGGCCCCTGCGCGACCGCTTCATCCTGTCGAACGGTCACGCCTCGATGCTGCTCTACTCGCTGCTGCACCTGTTCGAGTTCGGCCTCACGCTCGACGACCTGGCGAGCTTCCGCCAGCTGCACGCCCGCACCCCCGGCCACCCCGAGTACGGCGAGACGCCGGGCGTCGAGCTCACGACCGGACCGCTGGGGCAGGGCTTCGCCCACGGCGTCGGCATGGCACTGGCCGCCCGCGCCACGCGCGCCCGCTTCGCGGGCGGGGACGAGGGGCCCGGCAATCACTTCGTCTACGGAGTGGTGAGCGACGGCGACCTGATGGAGGGGATCTCCGCGGAGGCGGGCTCGCTCGCCGGTCACTGGCGCCTGGGCAACCTGATCTACCTCTACGACGACAACCACATCACGATCGACGGCCCGACGTCTCTGTGCTTCTCGGAGGACGTCGGCGCGCGCTTCGCGGCGCAGCGCTGGCACGTCCAGGAGGTGGACGGCGAGGACGTGGAGGGGATCGACGCGGCGCTCGCCGCAGCGCGGGCGGAAGCCGACCGGCCGTCGCTGATCATCACCCGCACCGTGATCGGACGCGGCAGCGCCGTGGCGGGCATGTCGAAGGCACACGGGTCGCCGCTCGGCCCCGACAACGTGCGCGAGGCGAAGGAGCGGGTCGGCTGGCCCACCGACGCGGAGTTCTACGTCCCCGACGACGTGCGCGCCTACTTCCGCGAGCGCGTGGCCGCGAAGCGCGCCGCACGGGCCGGACGCGACGAGGCGCTGGAGCGCTGGCGCCGCGCGGAGCCCGCCACGGCGCAGGCGTGGGACGCCGCACGCGCGCGCCGTCTGCCCGAGGACCTGCTGGCGCGCCTCGTGGAGGGGCGCGCGGACGTCGCCGACGCGACCCGCAACCACGGCAAGGTCGCGCTCGAACGCCTCGCCGAGGCGGCGCCGTACCTGATCGGCGGATCGGCGGACCTGGCCGGGTCGAACGCCCCGCCGATCCTCGCCGGTCTCGGCACGATCGGCGACACCTCCGAGGGAGCCGACTTCTACGCCGGCACCAACATCCACTTCGGCGTGCGCGAGCACGCCATGGCGGCGATCACCAACGGCATCGCCCTCGACGGCACGCTGCGGTCCTACTGCGGCACGTTCCTGATCTTCAGCGACTACATGCGCCCGTCCCTGCGGCTCGCCGCCCTGATGGGCGTGCCGTCCCTGTTCGTGTTCACCCACGACAGCATCTACCTCGGCGAGGACGGTCCCACCCATCAGCCGATCGAGCAGCTCGACGCGCTGCGCGCGATCCCCAACCTCGCGGTGTTCCGTCCCGCCGATGGCATCGAGACGGCGGTCGCCTACGCGTGGATCGCCCGCCACACGAGCGGGCCGTCGCTGGTCGCTCTCTCGCGGCAGAAGCTGCCGCCGCTCGCCCGCCCCGCCGGCTTCCGGCCCGAGCAGATCGAGCAGGGGGCGTACGCGGTGCGGGATCCCGCCGACCCCCAGGTGGTGCTGGTCGCGAGCGGCTCGGAGGTCTCGCTCGCCTGCGACGCCGCCGAGAAGCTCCACACCGGCGGGGTGCGGGCGCGCGTGGTGTCGCTGCCCTGCCTGGAGCTCTTCCTCGCGCAGCCCGCGGAGCGGCGCGAGGCGCTGATTCCGCGCGAAGGGCCTCCGGTGGTGGCGATCGAGGCCGCGCGCGGGCAGAGCCTGTACGCGCTGGTCGGATCGCGCGGGCTCGTCTACGGGATCGACCGGTTCGGCGCCTCCGCGCCCTACACGGACCTGGCGGAGTACTTCGGGTTCACGCCCGATCGGGTCTGCGCCCGGGTCCTCGAGCACTTGCAGCGCCTCGGGGCGTAGGGATCGCCCTACTCCGACGGCGGACGGCTTCATCCGATGAGAGAGGACGCGGGGTTGCCCCGCGGGGGGAGGGCAGCGGCATGCCGCAGCATGTGATCGCCTGGCTGGGGTACGGAGGAGTCACCGTTCTGGTCCTCGCCTGGCTCTTCGTTTCGTTCACGGCGCCGAGTCCGCGGCGGGTGATCGCCGAGTGGATCGGCGCTTGCGGCCTGTACACGGCGCTGCTGGCCCTGTTTCTGAGCCTCTCCCACCGCGCCCAGGAGTCGGGCAGCACCCCGGCCCTCATGGGCTTCGGCTTCCTGGTGGCGCTCTTCGGCAGCGGCCTGGTGGTGAGCCTGGTGCAGACCCTGCTGGCGCTGCGCAGTCCCGAGAAGGCGCCCTCGGGCGTCACCCACTGACCGGCGCGCCGCCGCTCCCAGCGCGCAGAACGATCTTCGCCACGCCCTTCACGTTCGCGCAGGACACCGGCTCCGGGGTCGCGTCCGCGGGAATCAGCAGGCGGAACGGGCCGCCCTGAGCCGCCGCCAGGGGCTCTTCGTCGAGGCTGTGCAGCAGCACGCCGCGGCGCAGCACGGAAATCGCGACCGGCTCGCTGGCGAAGCCGTCGCCGGCGACGACCACGGCGGAGCCGTCCTTCGGAAGCGCCCAGGCCTCGAAGAGTGCCTCGATGCGGGCGGCGGCGCCGCTGCGCTTGGGGAACTGGGCGGACACGTCGGGGATGCCTCCGGGCAGGGCGAGCAGCGCCGCGCGATCGGCCGTGAGCACGCGGCCGTCGGGCAGCACCCACTCGATCCGGCTGGGGTCGACCCGCAGCTCATCCTCGCGCACGGCCGCCGCCTCCAGCGCGGCGGCGACGCGGTCGAGCGCGCCGGCGTCGCCCTGTGCCGCAATCGCGTCGGCGCGGCTGTCGCGGCGGTAGGAGGTGAGGCGGTCGTGGAGCACGCCGCCGGCGATCTCCAGACGGCTCGTCCCCTCCTCGGTGCGGAAGATCCCCTTGAACCGGACGACGGAGACGTCGCCCGCCAGCGCCGCCAGGCCGTCGCGCAGACGCCGCCCCGAGAACACCACCTCCGGCGACCAGCGCCAGGAGCGCGCGAGGAACCCGGCGGTGGAGGGCGCGTGCTCGTGTCCCTCGTGCGCCGCGTGGCGCTCGGAGCGGGCGCCCTCGCCCGGCGGCCACTCGAGCGCCTGGGCGGGGAGCGCGCCGTGGCGGGTCCGGTGGATGGCGAGCGGAGCCGGCCACAGCTCGGCCGCCCGGCGATCGAAGGCCGCCAGCGCCTCGGGCTTCGCGAGATCGATCCGGTTGGCGACGAGCACGTCGGCGACCTGGAGCTGCTCGCGCAGCAGCGCCCGGGTCGGCGTGTCGCCACCCTGCTCGTCCTGGAGCAGGACCTGCGGATCGACCAGCACCACGACCGGCGCCAGCTCGAAGGCGTCGCGCTGGGGCCCGCGTCGGATCGTGTCGACCAGGTCCTGGGGGCGCGCCAGGCCGGTGGGCTCGATCAGGAGCCGGTCGGGGCGCTCCTCGAGCACGGCGCCCAGCGCCGCGACGAAGCCCTCGGGCGCGGTGCAGCACACGCAGCCGCCGGGGATGTTGGTGATGCGGTAGGGCTCGCCCTCGGCCAGGGTCGCCTCGTCGAAGGAGGCCTCGCCGAAGTCGTTCACGATCACCGCCACCCGCTCGCCGCGCCTGTGGCAGGCGTCGAGCTGGGCCCGGATCGCCGTCGTCTTCCCGGAGCCGAGGAAGCCGGAGAAGATGTGGACCGGAACCCCACCTGCCGATCCGCGCTCGGCTCCGCCCCGCTGTGCGCGACCTTCGGCCACCTGGCTATCCGCGGCGCTTGCGCACTGCCTCGGCGAGCTCGGTGAAGAGGGGCTCCGTGCGCTCCCAGCTCATGCACTTGTCGGTGATGCTCTGCCCGTAGACCAGCTCGCCCCGCGCGGTCTCGTGGTTCTGATTGCCGTCGACCAGGAAGCTCTCGAGCATCACGCCCACGATCGCGTGGCTGCCGTCGCCGACCTGGCCGGAGATGTCGCTCACGACCATCGGCTGCCGCGTGTGGTCCTTGCCGCTGTTGGCGTGACTGCAGTCGATCATCAGCCGCCCCGGGAGGCCCGCCCGCTCCAGGTCTGCCATGGCGCGCGCCACGTCGTCGGCGCCGTAGTTCGGGCCCGACTCGCCGCCACGCAGGATCACGTGGCACTCGGGGTTGCCCTTCGTGGACACGATCGCCGCGCCGCCCTGCTTGGTGACGGACAGGAAGTGATGCGGATTCTGGGCGGAGCGGATGCCGTCGATCGCGACCTGCACGTCGCCGCTGGTCGCGTTCTTGAATCCCACGGGCATCGACAGACCCGAGGCGAGCTCGCGGTGGACCTGGCTCTCGGAGGTGCGCGCCCCGATCGCTCCCCAGGAGACCAGGTCGGCGATGAACTGGGGCGTGATCGGGTCGAGGAACTCGGTGCCGGCCGGCAGGCCCCGCGCGAGCACGTCGAGCAGGAAGCGGCGGGCGCGTCGGAGGCCCTCGTTGATGTTGAACTTCCCGTCGAGCGTCGGGTCGTTGATCAGCCCCTTCCAGCCGACCGTCGTGCGCGGCTTCTCGAAGTAGACCCGCATCACCAGGAGCAGGTCCCTGCGGAAAGCGTCGGCGACCGCGGCGAGCCGGTCCGCGTACTCCAGGGCGGCCACCGGGTCGTGCACCGAGCACGGCCCCACCACCACGAGCAGCCGGTCGTCCTGGCCCTCGAGGATGTGGCCGATCTGGGCGCGGCTCTTCCAGACCAGCGTCGAGGCCTTCTCGTCGACCGGGAGCTCCTCCATCAGGA
>Ga0315553_10000111_pt1 | contig 67720 bp, 66 predicted proteins | sample SalMarSW160140MG_FD_203099 | JGI IMG/M metagenome (GOLD analysis project Ga0315553, IMG submission 203099) | Salt marsh sediment microbial communities from the Plum Island Ecosystem LTER, Massachusetts, United States - Salt Marsh Sediment SW1601-40 ... | reverse complement strand
ATGAACAGCCCGTCCATCAGGTACCTATCGGCCGGTCGCATCGGCGCCCCCGCGCTCTCCGGCAAGGACTGCCAGCGTCGCCAGCCGGCCGGCGCGCACACGGCCAGGTTCAGATCGCGGAATCGTGCGGGCACTGTCGCTGCCGGATTGTCGACTACGATCTCCGCCTCGGCGAGACGATTGCCACCCGAATAGGCCTCAACGCGATAGCGACCCGCTCCGTTGCAGCTGGCCTCGACGGAGAGCGCCGAGCGCCGAACCGACCACCCCTTGGCATCCGTGCCCTCGACTGCGTCGTCGCTGACCGGCCCTGACACGCTCGGTATCACATGCCAGACGTTCCATTCCGGATCGAGCTTCGACCAAAGCAGCACGATGCGCCCCGACGTCCCGTCAGGCGCCGGTCTCATCCGGGCGGTCACGCTCGCCGCGTCTGCTTCCGCCTCGAGCGAGTCCGGCGCCAAAGCCGCGGTCCAGTCGGAGTCCGATGCCTCGATCGCACGGACGACGTCACCGGTCAGGTCTTCGACGTCGCGCTTCAGCCCCTTGCACTCCTCTGTCGGCTCCTCACGCGGTTCGGCCGACTTGTCGCCGTCCTCTGTCGGCTTGGGATGCGGACAGCGCAGCTCGAAGAACACGTTGAGGTCGGTTATGGCGCTAAACAGGAACTCGTTGGAAAACGCCTCCTTCGACGCGAGAGCCGCGCGATAGGTCGCGAGCGCTTCGTCGCGATCACCATTGGCGAGAAGAATGACGGCGAGGTTGAACTGCCTGATCCTTCGCGAGTCCTGCATCGCCTCGTTGCTTTCCGGCAACTCTTCGAAGGCCCTGCGCGCCGCGATCACACTCGCGTCGAGGCTGCCGTCGTGGTCGTCGATCAAAGTCATCAGCGCTCCATTGAAGGCAAACGAGCCGCGCACCTGCGACGGGCTCAAGCTCTTGCGCTCCATTACCTCGATCGCTTGCCGTTCATCCTCCACCAATCCGCCGAGCTCGTGGCGGCCGGGCAGGCTGACATAGGTCTCGTTCATCTGGCTGGACCGCACCACGTGGCTTGCATTTGCAAGGCGACGGTGCGCTTCCGCAAAATCCGGACGCAACGTGACGGCGCAGCGGAGATGAGCGATGGCCTCCTGGTACTCATCAGAAGAGGCGGCGTTGTCTTGCATGGCAGCGCCGATGGCGAACTGGCGGGCGGCCATCGCATTCGGCCCTCCCTTCACCGGACCCCAGGTCTCGGGCTTGAGCCCGCACGTCTCAGGAATCTCGTGCGTGCCTCCCTCGCGGCCGGCCGATATCTCGGCCTGCAATGCGACACCCAACCCCACGACGACGAACGCTACGGCAAGGCCGGTCAGCACGAACGCCGCCTTGCCCCGCCCCATGCCGAGCGCCTGACCGGTCAGGTAGATAGCGACGGCGAATACCGTCAGCGTCGCGAGCAGAACGACCGCGCGCTCGTGAGCCTCGAGGCTCTCCGTCCGCGCCGCCTCCCAGTTGCCGAAGGGCTCCCAGGCGTTGCGGTAGAGGCCGTTCTCCGGCTCATCAGGGTCCACCGCCAGCGCCAGCCAGGTGAGCAGCTTCCGAGGAAACCGGGGATCGGCCTGAAGGCCATACTCTGGGGAGGCGATTCTTGCCTGCACCTGCTCCCCGTACTCACGCGAGCGAAAGCGAGCCTCCCCCACCTCCGTCGCCAGCGTAAGCGCATTTCCTGCGAGAAGACGGTCGCGGACCGTACCTACGGCAACCCGCGCCCTTTGCTCCAAAGCTCCCGCCAGATCTCCCAGGACGACCGACCGGATCGCGCCGTAGAACGACCCTCGCTTGAGCATGGCGGTCTCAAATCCCACCGCATCGAGCGCCTCCTGCCGTGCACGCGTATCGGCGATGCTGAACCAAGCGCCAACGAGCGCGCTGAGGAGCACCGTCACAGCGATGATGACGACCGCCAGCTGCGTGAAGCGATCATGGGCCGCGCGGCTCGTGAGATGCCCGCCCGAATAGGCGCGGAGCTCGAGCTCCGCCGGATGAAACGGGTGGCCGCCGTCCTCCGGGCCCTTCAGAGCGCCCAGCCACCATCCCAGTGCTGTTAGCGCCAGGAAGACGATCGCCGTTCCGGCGAACCACGGCGGGATCCCCGGGTCCTTATGGACGGCATAGGCGATCGGTAGCAGGCTGAGCGCCAATCCGAGGTAAAACAGGCCGCGCTTTCGTCCCGGCACTCGAGTGATGTCGGCAATCGTCAACAGCACCAGTGCCGCAACAAAACCGGCAACCGCAAACGCAAGTGCCGGGACGCGGCTGTGGCCTTGCTCGATGTCGAGCTCGAGATCGTGCCAAATTGTGTCGTGTGCATCGCGAACGGTGTCACCTGCCGAGTCGGAAGGCGCTGCCCACGTCGCTTCGAAGCCGAGGACATTGAGCCTTTGGACCGCGCGCTTCCGCAGCGGTTGTTCGACGCCCTCCGCCCCACTAAGCGTCGGCAAAACCCAGGAGACGCTACGCAAGGCGCGGGCCGCTGCCAGCTCCTCCTGCGCCTGGATGTCGAGCGCCGCTGCACGTTCCGAAATATTATGGAACCGCGCGGCATCGGCTCGGTGCATGAGATCGCGAGCCAGCTTTTCAAAGCTGGTTCGGCGGTTGTTCAGCATCTCGCGGATCAAATCGCCGTCGGTCTGGTCCTGGCGGAAATAAAGCTCCAGCAATCGCCCCTGGTCGAGCTTTCGCTCAAGCAGGGCATTCTCCATCTCGGCGAGCGCCCCGCGATAGGCCGTGATCGCGCCAAGAAGGGCGATCAGCACCATTGCGAGCGCGATTTGGAGACGCCCGTCGATCGAGCGCGAACGCGGCGGCGGCTCGGGCTCCGGCGTGGGGAGGTCGGTGGATGCCAAGCCACTGCCCCTATTAGAAGATCGTCTCAAATCATGGACGACCTTAGCCGACTAGGCAAGGAATCTCAGGGGCGCGCGTCGCCGCGCAAGGCGATGACGTCATTGGCTCCGCGCCAGGGCCAAGTTCACCCCGAGAGCGATGAGCACGCTTCCGCCAAGCCTTCGAAACGCGCGGACGAAGCGCTCCGCAGAGCGCAGCTTGGTCGCCACCGCATGCGACGTCTCAATCAGAACCGCATCCGTGAGGCTGAACATCGCATTCACGATCGCCCCCATAATGGCGATCTGCGCCCAGATGGAGAGGTGTGCGGCCGAGTCCGTGAACTGCGGCAGGAATGCGAGATAGAAGAGCGCCGACTTGGGGTTCAGGGCTCCTACGACAATGCCGTCGCGCAGCGCCTTCCGCGCTGTCGGCGCGGGCGACCCGAGCGGCGCTGATAAGAGCGGCCGCCCACCTCGCAGGTACCTGACGCCGAGCCAGATCAAATACACCGCACCGACGAGCTTCATCGCCGCGAAGAGCGGTGGCACGACGGCGAGCAATGCGGACACGCCGAATGCCGCGGCGGCGACCTGTCCGAGACCGGCAACGTGGAAACCAAGAGCCGACCACCAGCCAGTCATTCGGCCCGACGCAAGCGTCTGAGCGGCCGTGTAGAGCATCCCGGGCCCAGGCACGCACGCGAAGACCGCCGAGGCGAGAAAGAACGGGATCAAGAGGTCGGCCGATGGCATGGGCGCAGCTCCATTGTACGGCGCCCACTTTCGCGCATCAGCCCACATATCCGAGGGCGGCGGATCGTCGCCCGCGAGGCATCCAGCCGGATCAACGTATCCCCCGCCTTACGCGGATTTCCGCTTCATTCCCGCCTGCGCCTCGAGCAGCTCCGCCAGCCGCGCCGCGGACTGCGGCCTACCGAAGAGATAGCCCTGCCCCTCTTCACAACCCGAGAGTCGGAGCGTCACCGCCTGCTCCTCCGTCTCTATCCCTTCCGCGTTGACGGCGATCGAGAGGCCCCTGGCGAGCGTGCAGATCGCGCGGACGATCGATGCGGACTCGGCATCCTGCGGGAGCCCGCGCACAAACGACTGATCGATCTTGATCTTCTTCACCGGGAACTTCCGCACATAAGCGAACGAGGAATAGCCGGTCCCGAAATCATCGATGGCGAAACTGACGCCCTTCTCGCGCAGCCGCGCGATCGTCACCCCGATCGCCTTGTTCTCCTGCAAGAACAGCGACTCGGTGATCTCGAGCCCGAGCCGCTCGGCCGGAAGGCCGGAGCTCGCGAGCGCCGCCTCGACGCTCGCCACGAGATCGCCCTTCACGAACTGCACGGGCGAAACATTGACCGCGAGCTTGACCGGCACGGGCCAGCGCGCCACCTCCTGGCAAGCGCGTTCGAGCACCCATAGCCCGAGCGGCGCGATCAACCCGACCGCCTCCGCCACCGGCACGAACTCCGCCGGCGAAACATCGCCGCGTCCCGGATGCCGCCAGCGCAGGAGCGCCTCGACGCCGACGATCCTGCGGTCGAAAAGCGACACCTGCGGCTGGTAGACGACGTCGAGCTCGTCGCGGCCGAAGGCGTCCCACAGCTCGACCTCCATTTCGCGTCGCGCGCGCAGCGCTGCCTCGATGCTCTCATCGAAGAGACGGTAGGCGCTTCCGCCCGAAGCCTTGGCGCGATTGAGCGCCGCGTCGGCGTTCTTCATCAGCGTGCTGACGTCGGTTTCGTGCTGCCGCGGAATGGCGATGCCGACGCTGAGGCCCACGATGAGCCGGTGCTCGTCGAGCTCGAACGGGTCGCTGACCGTTTCGATCAGCCGCTCCGCCAGCGTGCCTGCCTCATGCGCGGTCACAGGCCCGGCCATCAGCACTGCGTATTCGTCGCCGCCGAAGCGGGCGACGGTGTCATCAGGCCGCTCGGGGCGCGAGCGCACCACCTCCTGCAGCCGCCGCGCGACCGCGGTCAGCAGCCGGTCGCCGTAATCGTGGCCGAGCGTGTCGTTGACGCCTTTGAACCTGTCGAGATCGAAGAAGAGCACGGCACAGGATTCGCCGGTGGCGCGGTAGCGCGCGAGCCCCTGCTCTAGCATCTCCTCGAAGCTGTTCCGGTTCGGCAGTCCGGTCAGCGTGTCGAAACGCGCGAGATAGGCGACGCGCTCCTCCGCACGGCGCCGCTCGGTCACGTCGACGAAGGTCAGCGTGACCACGATGCGGTCGGGAAGCGCAGCTCCTTCGCTGCTGATCCCGCCTGAAAGGCGCGACGGCGTCACCACGTAGTCGAGAAGGCGCGCCGCACCGTCACCGCGGGTAAAGCGGATTTCCCGCGGCTCATGCCCGCCGGGCGCCTCGCCGCTTCGAAGCGCGGCCTGCGCTGCTTCGGCGAGGGCCGGAGGGACGACCTCTTCCGCCCGAGCGCCGTCGAGCGAGCGCTCGTCGAGCCCGAGAATACGCGCCGCGGAGCGGCTCGCCTTGAGGATCGCGCCGTCGCCATCGACCACGACGATACCGGCGAAATTGTCGGCAACCACCTGGTCGAGGACCGCGCGCACGTTGCGCGTTTCGGTGCGAGCGATGAGCAGGAGTATCCGGCGGAAATCGATCTCGCTGCCCACCGCCACCACCGCGAAGGCGGCAAGCGCCAATTGCCACATCGCGGTATCGACGTGGACGACGCCGTGCACCTGCGCGAACGCCGCGCCGGCCTCGATGCCGAGCGAGACGAGTGCAAGCGCGCCGAGAAGAAACGACCAACGCAGCCTGCGCAGCGCAAGAGCGATTACCCCGACGAGCAGAATGAGCCCGCCGTAGCGAAGCAAATCTCCGCCAAACGGAAGCACGCGACCTTGCAGCAGCGTCTCTGCTCCAAGCGCCTGCAGCAGCGAGCCGGGGATCATGCCGTAGAGCGGCGTCTCGAAGAGATCGCGCAGCTCGACCGCGCTCGCGCCGATCAGCACCTTCTTGCCCGCGACGCGGGCGCTATCGACCGCGCCACGAAGAACGTCAATCACCGGGATTCGATCGATCCCGTCGGCGCGGATGGAGAAATCGACGGGGAACGCCCCGCGCAGAGGAGTCGGGACACCGGCAAGCGTCGCCGCCAGCGACTGCGTCGGCGTGCCTGCAATCGTGGCGCCATAGCTCAAGTCTCGAATCGCGCCGTCGGCGTCGGGGACGACGTTGACGCTCGCCGTCCAGGCATTTTCCAGAAACGGCTCGATCGGAACGTTGTAGACGAGCGCCGTATCACCGGGCTTCCCGCTCGCGGCCTGCGCGAAGCTCGCCAGCACCACCGTTCCGCCAGCACGCTTCAGCGCCGCGGCGAGCGCTGTATCGCCGTCCGCGTTCGACGTCGCGCTGAAATCGACGTCGAAGGCGATCTCGTCCGCGCCGAGCGCGCGAAGATCGTCGACCAGCGCCGCATGGATCTGCCGCGGCCACGGCCAGGTGCCGATCTCCTGCAGGCTGCGGGAATCGATATCGACGATCGCGATGGTGCCGCTCGGGTCGCGCGCGCCAAAGCGAAAGCGCGTGTCGCCGAGCCAGCGGTCGAGCGGATCGAGAAGGCCGGCGCTCTGCGCAAGCACCGCCGCGGTAAGCACGACCGCCGCAGCGCAAAGGCGGCGGGAACGGCAAAGCCTGGAGACCTCAAACACGCTCGCGCCCCGCGCTGGCCGCCCCCGCGGCGGCGTCAGTTGTGGCCCTTCCCTTTGCCGTTACCCCCGGCATTGCTGTTGGCGCTGTTGCCGCCCGCATTGCTGTTGGCGCTGTTGCCGCCGGCATTGCTGTTGGAATTGGCGTGCGCAGCGCTGTTGCCGCCGGCATTGCTGCCGCCGCCCGCGTTGGCGCTGTTCCCGCCCGCATTGCTGTTTGCGGCGGCGTTCGCGCTGCTGTTGCCGCCGGCGTTGCTGGCCGACTTGCCAATCGCCTTGCCGTTCGACGAGGCGCCGCTCGCGCTGCCGCTCGTATCGTCCGACTGCGCAACGGACTCGACCATCGGCGTCTGCGGTGCAACGCTCTGGATCGGCTCATGCGCGCCTGCACCGGAGACCTGCAGTCCCCTTCTGGAGAGCTTCGCCGTCTGCCCGTTGGTCACGTCCACTTCCTGACCAGCGGCGAGCGCCCTCACCTGCACGCGCCCGGTATCGACCGACACCGCGCCGTTGTCGCCCAAGGCGGCAACGGAAAAACGCGTCCCCTTCACGACGGCGGCAAGCACTGGCGTCTGCACGGCGAAATGCGGCGCACCGCGCCGCTCGATATCGAGATCGAGGGTCCCCTGGCGCATCAGCACCGTGGTGAGCCCGCGCACGGCGCGGGCCTGCGGCGCAATCTGCGTCGAAGGCCCGACATTGAGAATGTCCTCACCGTGGCGAAGCAGCGCGCGCGCCCGGCTCGTCGTCGCGATCGTCGCGTCGTCAGGCAGGACCAGCCCCGCCGTCGCGCGCATCGGCTCCATGTTGGCCTTGACCACCCAGACCAGACCGGTGACGCGCACGAACTGCCACTCGGCCGCTGTCGCGCCGGCGATGGCGGCAAGATTCAGGAGCAGCGCGAAGAAGAACCCCAACGCCAAACGGGCCATCGCCCTCACCTCTCGAAAAGAATGCAACTGCCGAGAGGTAGGCGCCCGAGGTTCACATCCGTCTAAGAGTCACTGTTAACGGCTCGTTAACCCGATTGGAGAGTCCGCGCTTCGTCAGTCCGGCACGAAGAAATCCGGCTGAAGTGGCATGCTCGGATCGATACGATATTTCTCCAGGTCGGTGACGCCTTCGGACATCAGGAACGTGTCGTCGATCAGGAAATTGCCGGTGAATTCCCGCGCTGGCTTGCTGAAGATCAGATAGGCCGCATCGGCGAGGATCTCCGGCTTACGCGAGGCGCGCATGATCCGCTCGCCGCCGAGCAGATTCTTGATCGCTGCCGTCGCGATCGTGGTTCGCGGCCAAAGAGCGTTGACCGCGATGCCGCGACCGCGGAGCTCCTCGGCGAAGCCGAGCACTGTAAGACTCATGCCGAACTTCGCCATCGAATAGGCGAGGTGCGGCGCGAACCATTTCGCCTTCATGTCGAGCGGCGGCGAGAGCATCAACACGTGAGGGTTCGTCGCCTTCGCAAGGTACGGCAGCGCCAGCTTCGTCACCAGGAAGGTGCCACGCGCGTTGATCTGATGCATCAGGTCGAAGCGCTTCATCTCGATGTCGGGCGTCTTCGCGAGATTGATCGCAGAGGCGTTGTTCACGACGATGTCGATGCCACCGAATTCCTCCGCTGTCCTGGAGATCGCCGCAGCGACCGCCGCATCGTCGCGGATGTCCACTTGCAGCGGCAGCGCCTTTCCGCCGGCCGCTTCGATCTCTTCCGCCGCGGTGTAGATGGTGCCTTCGAGCTTCGGATGTGGGGCCACCGTCTTCGCGGCGACGGCGATGTTCGCGCCGTCCTTGGCGGCGCGAAGCGCGATGGCGAGCCCGATCCCGCGCGACGCGCCGGTGACGAAGAGCGTCTTCCCGGCGAGGCTCATGCGCGCTCTGCAAGCATCGCCGCGTCGACGGCGAGCACGGAATCAGCACCATCGATAACGGCGCTCTTCAGCGCCGCCGTCTCGGGCGAGAGCCGCTCCGCCATGAAGCGCGCTGTGGCGATGCGGAGCTTGCCGCGCGGCGCGGTCTCGTCGAGCGAGGCGAGTGCGCCTTTCGCCAGATACGCTCCCCCCGCGGCGAGCCCGAAGAGGCGAAGATAGGGCCCGGCGCCCGCGAGCGCCTCCGCATTCTTGCCGGCCTGAAGCAGCGCCAGGAGATGCGCGCTCGCACCTTCGAGATCGCCGAGGCTCGCCGCGACGCGCGCGCCGAGCTTGCCGAAATCCTCGCGGTTCACGGCCGCCGCCCGCTCCGCGACCACGCGTAGCTCGGCAATGAGCTTGCGCAGCACGCCGCCGTCTTCGAGCGGCAGTTTCCGTGTCACCAGGTCGATAGCCTGGATGCCGTTGGTGCCTTCGTAGATCGGCGCGATGCGCGAATCCCGCAGCGTCTGCGCCGCGCCCGTCTGCTCGATGTAGCCGGCGCCGCCATGCACCTGCACGCCGAGCGAGGCAACCTCGACGCCCACGTCGGTCGAGAACGCTTTGGCGACCGGCGTCAGGAGATCGACGCGCGCATTGTCGCCGAGATCGCCGGCAATCGCGCAAGAATAGCAGAGCGCGCGCGAGGCCTCCGTCAGCGCCCGCATCGTCATCAGCATGCGGCGAACGTCGGGATGCTCGGCGATCAGGCTCATGCCCGCGCCGCTTGCGCCCGGCGCCCGGCCTTGCCGGCGCTCGAGCGCGTAGGCGGCCGCCTGCTGCAGCGCATGTTCGGCCAGCCCGACGCCCTGGATGCCGATCGCAAGCCGCGCCGCATTCATCATCGTGAACATGCAATGGAGCCCGCGGTGCTCCTCGCCGACCAGCCAGCCGACCGCGCCCAGCTCGTCGACGAAGCGGCCGTCGCCGTAGTGCATGGTGCAGGTCGGCGAGCCGTGGATGCCGAGCTTCTTCTCGAGTCCGGCGCAGACGACGTCGTTCCGTGCGCCGATCGCGCCGTCGGTGTCGACCAGGAACTTCGGCACAAGGAAGAGCGAGATGCCCTTGGAGCCGGGCGGCGCGTCGGGAAGGCGGGCAAGCACCAGATGCACGATGTTCTCGGCCATGTCGTGCTCGCCGTAGGTGATGAAGATCTTCTGCCCGAAGAGCCGATAGGTGCCATCGCCGCGCGGCTCCGCCCGCGTCGTCAGCGCGCCGAGATCGGAGCCTGCCTGCGGCTCCGTCAGATTCATGGTCGCGGTCCACTCGCCGGAGACGAGGCGCGGCAGGTAGCGCGTCTTCAAGTCCTCGCTCCCGTGCCTGGTCAGCGCCTCGATAGCGCCCGCGGTCAGCAGTGGGCAAAGCGCAAACGCCATGCAGGCGCCGTTCCAGATCTCGTGCACGGCCGTGGAGAGAACGGCCGGCAGCCCCTGCCCGCCGAACTCCCCCGGCGCGGCGAGGCCGTTCCACCCGCCGGCGCACCAGTCCCCGTAGGCGCGAGCCCAGCCGGTCGGCGTCGTCACCGCGCCGTCGGAAAGACGGACGCCTTCCCGATCACCGACGCGGTTGAGCGGCGAAAGCTCCTCGGAGGCGAAGCGCCCTGCCTCCGCGACGACGGCGTCGACAAGATCCTCGCTAAGCGCCGGAAACCGGCCGGCCGCCAGGGCCTCGGAAAGCCCCGCGACATGCTTCAATGTGAATGAGATGTCCGAAACCGGCGCGCGATACATCAGCGTCTCTCCCCGCCCCCTTATACCAATGCTTGACGCCCCGTCGCCTGCGGGCGAAAGGCGCGCGGTGCGCCATCTCACTCTGAACGTGGATACCGCCGCAGCGGCCTTGGCCGAGGCCGTCTCGGCGCTCCGCGCTGGAAAGCTCGTCGCGCTGCCGACCGAGACCGTCTACGGCCTTGCCGCCGACGCGGCAAACGGCGAAGCGGTCGCGCGCATCTTCGAGGCCAAGGGTCGCCCGCGCTTCAATCCGCTGATCTGCCACGTGACCGACGTCACGATGGCACGGCGCTACGGCCGGCTCGATTCGCGCGCGGAGAAGCTGGCGGCAGAGTTCTGGCCGGGGCCGTTGACGCTCGTCGTGCCGCTCGCAGCTGGGGCGCCGGTGCATCCGCTGGTGACGGCCGGGCTTTCGACCATCGCGCTTCGCGCGCCGCGCGGGCCCGCCCACGACGTGATCGGCGCCCTCGGCGGGGGCCTCGCCGCGCCCTCCGCCAATCCGTCGGGACGGCTGAGCGCCACGCGCGCCGAGCATGTGATCCAGGCGCTCGGCGACAAGGTCGCGCTGGTGCTCGACGCCGGCCCCTGTGCGGTCGGGCTCGAATCGACCATCGTCTCTCTCGCTGGCGACAGGCCGGTGCTGCTCCGCCCCGGCGGACTGCCCGCGGAAGCGATCGAGGCGGTCCTCGGTGAGGCGCTGACGCGCGCAACGTCCGGCGATCCCGTCACCGCGCCCGGCATGCTTTCGAGCCACTACGCCCCGCGCCTGCCACTCCGGCTCGACGCGACGTCCGTCGCGCCGCACGAGGCGCTCCTCGCCTTCGGGCCGGCGCAGATACCGGGAACGCCACAGGCGGCGCGCAACCTCAGCCCGTCAGGCGATCTCATCGAAGCTGCGGCGAATCTCTTCGCCCTCTTGGCCGACCTGGACACAAGCGGCGCATCCATCATCGCCGTCGCGCCGATCCCCCATGAAGGCCTGGGCGAGGCGATCAGCGACCGTCTCGCCCGCGCTGCCGCGCCCCGTCCCCCTGTGGGCGGCGGCCCGCCCTACCCACAGGGCGGCGGGGAGCGGGATTGACGCGGCGCGCCGCAGGCGGGCACATGCCCCGGGAAAGCGCGCCGGAATCGCTATTGACCACCCTCCTCCTGCACCACGCGGCCTTTCTCGAGCATCTGACGCCGATCGGACATCCAGAGCGGCCGGATCGCCTGCGCGCCATCCACGCGGCGCTCGACACGCCGGACTTCGCTGCGTTGACGCGGGTCGAGGCGCCGCTCGCCGAGCCCGAGACGGCGCTTCTCTGCCACGCGGAGAGCTACGTCGAAGCGGTCCATCGCGCGATCCCAGCAGAGGGGCTCGTTCGCATAGACATGGACACGACAGTCTCGCCGGGCTCCTGGGAGGCGGCGATGCGCGCGATCGGCGCCGGCCTCCATGCCGTCGACGCCGTCGCCAAGGGCGAGGCCGCAAACGCTTTTTGCGCCGTGCGCCCGCCGGGCCACCACGCGGAGACCGCGAAGGCCATGGGCTTTTGCCTCTTCGACAACATCGCCATCGCCGCGCGCCACGCGCAGAAGGAGCACGGCATGGGAAAGGTCGCGATCGTCGACTGGGACGTGCACCACGGCAACGGCACCCAGGAGATCTTCTGGTCCGATAAGACGGTGCTCTATGCCTCGACGCACCAGATGCCGCTTTTCCCCGGCACCGGGGCGCCGTCGGAGACCGGCGTCGGCAACATCTTCAACGCACCGCTTTCGCCCGGCGACGGCTCGGCGGAGTTCAAGGCGGCGTTCCGCGAGGTGATCTTGCCGGCGGTGCGTGCGTTCAAGCCCGAGCTCGTCTTGATCTCCGCCGGCTTCGACGCGCACAAGCGCGACCCGCTCGCCGAGATCAATTTGGAGGCCGAGGATTTCGCCTGGGCAACGGACGAGCTGCTGGAGATCGCCGACGAGACTGCCGGCGGACGGGTCGTCGCGATGCTCGAAGGGGGCTATGATCTGAAAGGACTCGCGGCCTCGGCCGCCGCACATATCCGCCAGCTGATGGCGGCGTGAGGAGAAGGATTTGTCGGACACTCCCCTCCCCGACGCGAATACGCTGACCTTCGAGGCGGCGCTGAAGGAGCTCGAGGCGATCGTGACAAGGCTCGAGCGCGGCGACGTGGCGCTCGAGGAGTCGATCGCCATCTACGAGCGCGGCGAAGCCTTGAAGAAGCGCTGCGAAGCCTTGCTGGCGCAGGCTGAGGAGCGCGTGGAGAAGATTCGCGCGCAGGAAGGCAAGGCCGTCGGCACGGAGCCATTCGACGCGAAGTAGGCAGCTTCATTCCGCCCAGGGCGGCGTGAAAGCCGGCTGGTCGCCAAGCTGCGCGCGGCCGCCTACGGGAAGCACGGCGACGGCTTCGAACGGCGCGTCGTGTGGGTTGGAGAGCGCGAAATCCGTATCCTCCGGCACGATCACCGCTCCGCCGGCCGCGACGTCGAACTCCTCCGTGCCGATCTTGAACCGGCCCTTGCCGGCGATCGCGATGAATATCTCCTCGCGCGTCAGCCGGTGCGTCGTCGGCTCGGTGGACGGGTCCATTGTCAGGCGCCAGACGGCGGTTTCGCGCGCGCCGCGGCTTGGCGAAGCGAGTCCGGTGAAGCGGACGCCGGGAATATCGAAGCTCGGCGCTTCGGCGGCGGGAATGACGGGCATGACAGCGGCTCCTCATTGGTCTCGAGCGCCTACCGGACGATCCGGCGTTGCGCCCTTAACAGAAAGTCAAGATACTTGACTATAACGAGCCACCAATAATGGTCAAGTCACTTGACGAAAATATGCCGCCGCTGCTCGACCACGTCGGTTGGCGGCTTTGGCGCGCGAGCCGGCAGTGGAAGGACGCGTTCGACGCCGGGATGCGCGAGCGCGGCTATACCTGGTTCGGCCAGGCGCGCTCGAACGTCATCGGCTTTCTCGAACGCGACGGCCTCGCCCAAAGCGAGCTGGTCAAGCGGATGGGTTTGAGCAAGCAAGCCGTCCAGCAGCTGGTCGACGAGCTGGTCGCCGAAGGCGTCGTCATGCGGCGGCCCAACCCGGCGGACAAACGGAGCAACATCGTCGTCTTCACCCGCGCCGGCCTGTCGATGCTCGCCGAGGCGAACAGCGTGAAGCTGGCGATCGAGGACGCCTACCGCACGAGGCTTGGCGCCAAGGGGCTGCGCGACCTCATGGCCGCTCTGCGCCGGCTCGACGACGATGCTTGACCGCGCTGGATTCCGCGCGAAACCACGCTAGAACCGCGTCATGGAAGCCGCGCGTGCCACAGAACCTGCCCACACCAACTTCGTCGTCGCCTGCGCCGGCGGCGAGAGAACTGTTCTTGAGCCGCGCCCGCTCCCCGTCCCTGGGCCGGGGGAGATGCTGCTCAAGCTCCGCGTCGTCGGCTTCTGCGGCACCGATCTCTTCAAGCTAAAGACCGGCAGCGCCGCTCCCGGCGCCGTGCTCGGCCACGAGCTGGTCGGCGACGCGATCGCGCTTGGGAGCGGCGTCACGACATTCGCCATCGGCGACCGCGTCGTCGTCCCGCACCACGTGCCCTGCGGAAGCTGCGTCTATTGCCGCCGCGGCAACGAGACGATGTGCGATGTCTTCAAGGAGAACCTGATGGAGCCCGGCGGCTTCGCCGACACCATCCTGATCCGCGCCCGCGCGGTGGAGCTTGCGGCGCGCAAGGTGCCGCAGGACCTCTCCGACGCGAGCGCGGTGTTCATGGAGCCCGCGGCCTGCGTGCTTCGCGGCATCGACCGCTCCGGGGTCGACGCAGAAGGCATCGCCGTCGTCCTCGGCGCCGGCAGCATGGGGCTCCTGCATCTTCTCGTGCTGAAGGCGGTCTTCCCCAAGGTCGACGTGGTGATGGTGGATTTCGACGCCGACCGGCTGGCGCTCGCGGTCGAGCTTGGCGCGGCGCGCACCGCGACGCCGGGCGACGAGGCGACGGCCGCCGTCCGTGCTTTGAGCGAGGGCATGGGCGCCGATGCAGTTTTCGACACGGTCGGCGGCGAAAAGGCGCTCGCTTCCGGCATCGCGCTGACGCGCGCCGGCGGCACCGTCGTGCTCTTCGCACATGCGCCCGCGAGCGAGCGCAGCACCCTCGACCTGAACGCCGTCTTCAAGAACGAGCGGCGCATCGTCGCCACCTATTCCGGCGCGCTCGGCGAGCAGCAGCGGATCTTCGATCTCCTGCTGAAAGGCGCGCTTGATCCTTCACCGCTTGTCACGCACACGATGCCGCTCGACGATTTTCAGAAGGGCGTGGACCTCGTCGTGGCGAAGAAGGCGCTGAAGGTGCTGTTCACACCGTCGCGGAAGGGCGGCGCATGACCATGGCCCTGCCGCAGACGATGCAAGGCGCGATGCTCCTCGGCCCGGAGGAGATCGAGATCCGCGACGTGCCGGTGCCGCGTCCTGGGCGCGGCGAGATTCTTCTCAAGATCGAGGCGGCGACGACCTGCGGCACCGACGTGAAGGTGTTCCGCCGCGGCGGCCATCCGCGCATGCTGAAGACGCCGACGCTCTTCGGCCACGAGATGGCGGGCCTCGTCGCAGCCGTCGGTGAAGGCGTCACGGCAGTGAAGGAAGGCGACGCGATCGTCGTCGCCAATTCCGCGCCGTGCATGCAATGCGAGCCGTGCAAGCGCGGGCGCGAGAATCTCTGCGAGGACCTGCACTATCTGAACGGCGCTTTTGCCGAATATCTGCTCGTGCCGAAGCGCTTCGTAGAGCGCAACGTGCACGGGATCCCGCCCGGCCTCGCCTTCGCGCGCGCCGCGCTCGCCGAGCCGCTCGCTTGCGTGCTCCACGGCATCGACGCCTGCGAGATCGCACGCTACGCCGCGCCCGGGCCAGTCGAGGTGCTCGTCTTCGGCGGTGGTCCGATCGGGCTCCTCTTCGTCGCTGCGCTCGCGCGCATGGGACAGAAACCCGCACTCGCCGATCCGAACCCGGGCAGGCTCGACATGGGCAACCAACTCGGCGCGGCGCGAACGCTCGAGATCGAGCGCGGCGGCGGTCAGGCGGAGCGCGTGCGCGCCGACACGGAAGGCGGCAAAGGTTATTGGATCACCGTCGACTGCACCGGCCAGCCCGGCGTCTGGCTCGACGCGATCGAATCGCTTCGTCCCGGCGGGCTGGTGAATCTCTTCGGCGGCTGCGCACCCGGCACGTCGATCCCGCTCGATACGCATCTGGTGCACTATAGCGAGCTGACGCTGAAGGGCGTCTATCACCACCGCCCCGACACCTTCCGCCGTGCGATCGCGCTCCTAGCCGACCCGGAGTTCAAGGCCGACCTGCTGATCTCAGGCACGCAGCCGATCTCCGGCGTGGTCGCGGCGCTTCAAAGCATGATGCGCAAGGAAGCTCTCAAGGTCGTGATCAGGAACGGCGCCTCTTGACCATCCTGCGCGTGACGATTGAGCGCAGCGCGCGCGGCGTTTTGCGCAATCAGATCGAGGGGCCAACGGCGCGAAGATTTCCGCATGAAGATGCGGATAGCCATGCCCGCCGCGCTTGCGATCGCGCTGACGCTCGTCGCCGGCTTCTACTTCGTGCACAGCACGGAGGTCGCTCCGAGGATCACGCCGGTCGCCGACGAGGCATCGGTGAAATAGCGGCGCCGCCGCCCCATACGAGGCCGAGACGGGCACTGCGATGAAGAACGTTCGGATCGCCTTGTGGATCGCCGTAGCCGTGGCGCTCTTCGCGCTCGGCGCGCTCGCGGTCGGCGGCCTCCCCTTCCTGCATCGCGACGAGACCGCGAGCCTCACGCCGGGCGCTCCACTCGGCGGATCGTTTAAGCTGATCGACGACGACGGCACGCCGATCACCGAGGCGATCTTCCGAGGCAAGCCGTCCGTGACGCTCTTCGGCTACACGCACTGCCCTGACATCTGTCCGACCGGGCTGAGCGATATGTCGCTTTGGGCCGACGCGCTCGGAAGCGACGCCGACAAGCTCCGCTTCGTCTTCGTCACCGTCGATCCGGAGCGCGACACGCAGGCCGCGATGCACGACTATCTGAGCGCGTTCACTGCCCCGGTCGTCGGCGTCACCGGCAAGCCCGACGCCGTCCACGCGATGACGAAAGCGTACCATATCTACAGCCACAAAGTTCCCACCGACGGCGGCGACTACTCGATGGACCACACCGCGTCGATGATCCTGCAGGACGCGAGCGGGAACTTCGTCGGCACGATCGCCCCGAACGAGACGCGCGACGCCGCGTTAGCCAAGCTGAGGCGTCTCGTGGCAGGATAGGGCGATGAGGCTCGACCCGATCGCCAAGACGGCGCTTGTCGCCGCCGGCCTGCTCTTCTTCCTCGCCGGCGCGGGCTGGGCCTATTGGGGCACCGACATCTTCCTGACGACGCTGATGGCGGGCCTCTCTTATTGCGGCTTCTAGCGGCTCGCACCATGAGCGATCGGACGCGCATGCGTCTCGACACGGCGCTGGTCGCGCGCAGCCTCGCGCCGAGCCGCGCCCGCGCGCGCGACGCGATCAAGCGCGGCGCGGTCACTGTCGACGGCGAGACGGAGATGCGGCCGGGGCGGCTCGTCAGCGCGGATGCCTTGCTCGCGATCGACGATCCGGCCGGTGGCTACGTCTCGCGCGCGGCGTTGAAGCTCATCGCGGCGCTCGATCAGTCCGGTTTCGATCCGAAAGGGCTGACGGCGCTCGACCTCGGCGCGTCGACCGGCGGCTTCACGCAGGTGCTCGTCGAGCGCGGCGCGGCGCATGTCGTTGCAATCGACGTTGGCCAGGGGCAGTTCGCCCCGGCCCTCGCGAGCGACCCGCGTGTGACCCTACTCGAAGGGCTGAACGCGCGCGACCTGACGCGCGCGCATCTGGGCGGGCGGAGGATCGCCGCGATCGTCGCCGACCTCTCCTTCATCTCGCTGAAGCTGGCACTGCCGCCGGCCTTGGCGCTGGCAGAGCACGGCGCGTGGGGCGTGTTTCTGGTGAAGCCGCAATTCGAGGTCGGCCGCGAAGCGCTCGGCAAGGGCGGCATTGTGCGCGACGCCGGGACCGCAGAGGCCGCGGTGCAGGACATCGCTGCATGGCTTGAAGACCGAGACTGGCGCGTTGTCGGAAAGATCTCCTCCCCGATCGCCGGCGGCTCGGGCAACCGGGAATTTCTGATCGGAGCACGGCGTGCGTGAGGTCGTCGTCATCGAAGCGATCGGGCATCGCGGCGACGGCATCGCCACGACGCATGATGGAGCGCTCTATGTGCCCTTCACGTTGCCGGGCGAGCGCGTCGCCGTCGAGCGGCAACGGCACCACAAGGCCGACCGCGCCAGCATCGTCGAAATCGTTCTGCCGAGCCCCGAGCGCGTCCCGCCGCTCTGCCGGCATTTCGGAACGTGCGGCGGCTGCGCGCTGCAAATGATGCCGCTCGACGCGACGCGGAAGCTGAAGCGCGATTTCGTGGCGACGGCGCTGTCGCATCACGGCCTCGGCCCGCATGTCGACGAGACGGTCGGCGTCCCCGTCGCCAGCCGCCGCCGCGCCGTGTTCACCACGCTTCGCGCCGGTTCGCGGTTGATCCTCGGCTATCACGAGCGTCTCTCCCATAACGTGATCGACATCGAGGAATGCCCGGTTCTGGCTCCGCCGCTTCAAGCCCGCCTCGCCGATATCCGTGCAGTGGCCGAGCTGCTGGTTCGCGGCAAGAAGCCCGCGCGTCTGACCGCTCTTCTGACGCGCGCCGGCCTCGATCTCGGCTTCGACGGCGTTCCGATGCCGAACGCGCGCGACATCGCGAAGCTCGCCGAGATTGCGGCCGCGCGCGGCGTCGCGCGACTTTCGGTCAGCGGCGAGCCGGTCGTGACGCTGGCCGAGCCGACACCCGAGATTGCCGGCATCGCCCTAGCGCCGCCGCCGGGTGCCTTCGTGCAGGCGTCCGCCGAAGCGGAGGCGGCGATGACTGCACTCGTCGTCGAGTACTTGTCTAATGCGAAACGCGTCGCCGACCTTTTCGCCGGCATAGGGACCTTCACGCTGGCGCTCGCCAAGACGGCGTCGGTACGCGCGGTGGAAACGGAGGCCGCCGCGCTTGACGCGCTGGAACGAGCCACCCGCCACGCCGCCGGGCTGAAGCGCGTCGAGACGGAAACGCGTGACCTCTTCACCGATCCGCTCTCGCCGCAGGAGCTGAAAAATTTCGACAGCGTTGTCTTCGATCCTCCCTATGCCGGCGCCAAGACGCAGGCCGAAGCCCTCGCTGCGTCGAAGGTCGCGCGGATCGCCGCCATCTCCTGCAATCCGGCCACCTTCGCCCGCGACGCGCGCATCCTCGTCGACGGCGGCTATCTGCTGGAGCGCGTCGTGCCGATCGACCAGTTCGTCTATTCGGCGGAGACCGAGGTCGTCGGGCTCTTTCGCCGCAACTGAAGGCCCCTGGACGAAGGGCGAAATCGGCACGATCTATACGCTGAGGATCCGTCGATGCCCGAGACTCCGCTCGAACGCCTTGCCAATCGTGCCGCCTTCGCGGTGCGCCAGACCGGCCGCGTCGCCTGGTATGCCGGGCACGGCGCCGTCATGCGCCGCATGGTCCGCCGTCTCGAAGCGGAGTCCGACGCGCCGAAGCGTGACCCCGTCCGTCCCTCGAAGCCGGTCCCAGGCATGCGCCGGCTCCTCGCCGACGTGGCGGCGCTGCTTGCCCGCGACCTCGCCAACGCCGAGGCCGGCATCTATCCACTGCCGGAGGACGAGGACGGCGGCCTCGCCGGGATGCTCGCGCGAAGCCGCGAGTTCTTCCGCGACGTGCCGGAGGTGGTGCGCCGGCGGGGCCACAAGCTCTCCGACGAGGTGGCCGCAGAAAACGGCGGCAAGCGGCCCGACTACTACCTGCAGAATTTCCATTTCCAGTCGGGCGGCTGGCTGACCGAAGAGTCCGCGCGCCTCTATGACATGCAGGTGGAGGTGCTGTTCTCAGGCGCCGCCAACGCCATGCGCCGGCAGGCGCTGGTGCCGATGGCGGAGGCACTCAAGGGCCGCGACCAGCGCGGGGTCGCCTATGCCGACATTGCCTGCGGCACCGGCGCGTTCCTGCGCCAGGTGCGGCAGGCCTTCCCGCGCCTCCCTTCCTTCGCGCTCGATCTCTCCGAAGCCTATGTCGGAGAAACCATGCGTCGGCTCGGACGCCGGCCGAAGATCCAGCCCGTCGTCGCCAAGGCGGAGGCGCTGCCGCTTCCCGACGCGAGTCTCGACCTCGCAACCGCGATCTTTCTTTTCCACGAGTTGCCGCCGGAGGTGCGCCGCGCGGTCGCGCGCGAGATCGGCCGCGTGATGAAGCCGGGCGGGATATTCGTCTTCGTCGAGTCGCTTCAACTCAGCGACGCATCCGATTATGACGGGCTTCTGGAGCTATTCCCGGCGCTCTTCCACGAGCCGTATTTTGCGAGCTACCTGGAAGAGGACCTCGAGGCACTCTTCGGCGACGCGGGACTCATCCTGGAGGGCACGACCAACGCGTTCTTCTCCAAGGTGATGGCATTCAGGAGGCGGTGAAGGATAGGCGCCAACCTTCTCCCTTGAGGGAGGGGGTTAGCCAATCGCGAACGCTGTCGCTCTACTTCGTCCCGTACATCCGGTCGCCCGCGTCGCCCAGGCCCGGCACGATATAGCCGTGGTCGTTCAAATGATCGTCGATCGCGGCGGTGAAGATCGGCACGTCGGGATGCGCCTCGCGGAAGCGCTTGATGCCCTCGGGTACGGCGAGCAGGCAGACGAAGCGGATGTCCTTGGCGCCGCGGCCCTTGAGCTTGTCGATCGCCGCGACGGCAGAGTTCGCCGTCGCCAGCATCGGGTCGACGCAGATCACCGTACGGTCCGCCAGATCCTCCGGAGCCTTGAAGTAGTACTCGACCGGCTGCAGCGTTTCCGGGTCGCGATAAAGCCCGATATGGGCGACGCGCGCCGAGGGAACGAGGTCGAGCATGCCTTCGAGCAGCCCATTCCCGGCGCGCAGAATCGAGGCGAAGACCAGCTTCTTGCCGGCGATCTTTCGGCCGGTCATCTTCGTCAGCGGCGTCTCGATCTCAACAGGCTCTAGCGGCAGGTCGCGCGTCGCCTCGTAACAGATCAGGCCGGCGATCTCGCGCAGCAGCTGGCGAAAGCCGCGCGTCGAGGTGTCCTTGTCGCGCATGATCGTCAGCTTGTGCTCGACCAGCGGATGGTCGATGACGGTGACGCCTTCGTATTGTTGCTTGCCCATGCCCGCCCCCTGTTTGGAAAATTCATACACGCGGGACGGAGGTTCGCAAACGGAGGAGCAAAAGCGCAGCGCAAACATTCTCCCATAGGAAGAAGGTGGCTGTGAAGCAGCCGGATGAGGGGTTTCGAATCGGCTAAGGTCGCAACCCCTCACCCGTCGCCTTCGGCGACACCCTCTCCCTGTCGGAGAGGATAGGTTGGCGCCTTCCCCTCACATCATCGGCGTGCCGATCCGCATCGGCGGGAGCGCAAGGTGGCTGGCGATCGTCTGCGCCACGTCGGCATAGGTCTGAAGGTGTCCGGCGTTCCGGCCCTCGATCTTCGGGCCGAAGGCGAGCACCGGGATGTGCTCGCGCGTGTGGTCGGTGCCCTTGTAGGTCGGGTCGTTGCCGTGGTCGGCAGTGAGAATCACAAGGTCGCCGGGCTTCAGCACGGCGAGAAGCTCCGGTAGCCGCCGGTCGAACGCTTCAAGGCAGCCGGCATAGCCGGCGACATCGCGGCGGTGGCCGTAGATTTGGTCGAAGTCGATGAAGTTGGTGAAGACGAGGTCGCCGTCCTTCGCTTCGGAAATCGCTTCGAGCGTGCGGTTGAACTGGCTCTCGTTCTCCGGCGCCTTCAGAATCTTGGTGACGCCGCGCCCGGTGAAGATGTCGGAGATCTTCCCGACCCCGAAGACGTCGCGTTTCATAGAGACGCAAAGGTCGAGCAGCGTCTCGCCCGGCGGCGGCACGGCGAAGTCCTTCCGGTGTCCGGTGCGGTGAAACGCGCCCGGCTTCTCGCCGACGAAGGGACGCGCGATGACGCGACCGATCTTGAGCGGGTCGCAGAGCTTTCGCGCGGTCCCGCAGACCTCGTAGAGCCGCTCCAGCCCGAAATGCTCCTCGTGCGCACATATCTGGAAGACGGAATCCTGCGACGTGTAGCAGATCGGCTTGCCGGTCCGGATGTGCTCCTCGCCGAGCTCCTCGATGATGTCCGTCCCCGACGCGTGCTTGTTGCCGAGGATGCCGGGAAGCTTTGCCTGCTCGATCAACGAGTCCGTCAGGTCCTTCGGGAAGGCAGGGACGGTGTTTGGAAAGTAGCCCCACTCGAAGGGCACCGGCAGCCCTGCGAGCTCCCAATGCCCCGACTGCGTGTCCTTCCCCTTCGAGACCTCGCTCGCGTACGCCCAGATCGCCTCCGGCTTTTCGATCCGCTCGATGCCCGCCGGATGCGTTCCGGTCGAAGCCTCCGCGGCGCGGCAAAGGCCGAGCCGGTTCATGACGGGGATATTCAGCGGACCGGAGCGAAGCCCCGCTTTGTCCGCGAGGCCAGAGGCGCAGGCGGCGGCGATATGGCCGAGCGTGTCGGCGCCTTCGTCGCCGAAGCGGTCGGCGTCCTTGGCGCCGCCGATCCCGACCGAATCCATGACGAGGAGCATCGCGCGCGCCATATCAGACAGCCTCCCCGCCGATGCGTTCGTAGATGAGGGGATTGCCGGGCGGACGCTCGCCGATCCGGTAGGCGGCGCGGAGAGCATCGGCGGCACGCTCCGCATCGGCATCGGACTTCGCACAGACGATGCCGAGGCAGAAGCCGGGCTCGACCTTCTCGCCGAGGCCGGAGAGGCCGACGAAGCCGACCGAGTGGTCGATCGTGTCTTCGGGGCGCGTCCGTCCGCCACCGAGCTGCACGACGGCAAGACCGATGGCGCGCGTGTCGATCGCCTCCACATGTCCGGCCTTGTCAGCGCCGACGAGAAGCTGCACCGGCGCGGACGGCAGATGATCGTCGCAGTTTTCCACGAAGTCGGACGGACCGCCGAGCGCCGTCACCATCTTGGCAAAACGCTCTGTCGCCGCTCCCGAAGACAATGCCTCCTCCGCAGCGCTGCGGCCGGACTCGACCTCGGAAGCGAGTCCGCCCGCCACCAGCATCTCCGCCGCCAGCGCCAGCACCACCTCCTTCAGCCGTGCGTCCTGACTGAGGCCGGTCAGGAACTCCACCGCGTTCTTGACCTCCACGGCGTTGCCGGCGGCCGAAGCGAGCGGCTCGTTCATGTCGGTGATGAGCGCACTCGTCTTGAGCCCGGCGCCGTTCGCGACCGAGACGAGGTTCTCCGCCAGCCCGCGCGCGTCTTCCAGCTTCGCCATGAAGGCCCCCGATCCGGTCTTCACGTCGAGGACGAGGCCTTCGAGGCCCGCGGCGAGCTTCTTCGACAGGATCGAAGCGGTGATGAGCGGCACGGATTCGACCGTCGCCGTCACGTCGCGGATGGCGTAGAGGCGCTTGTCGGCCGGCGCGAGGTCGCCGGTTTGCCCGATGATGGCGCACCCGGCGGCCGCGATCGCCTTGCGGAAGAGCGCCCCGTCCGGCTGCGTCGTGTAACCGGGGATCGAATCGAGTTTGTCGAGCGTGCCGCCGGTATGGCCGAGCCCCCTCCCCGAGATCATCGGCACGATGCCGCCGCACGCCGCGACGATCGGCGCGAGCATCAGCGAGACGTTGTCCCCGACGCCGCCGGTCGAGTGCTTGTCAAGCACCGGGCCCTTCGCATCCGGCCAGTCGAGCACGTCGCCGGAATCGCGCATCGCCAAGGTCAGCGCGACGCATTCGTCCATCGTCATGCCGCGGAAGAAGACGGCCATGGCGAAGGCGGCGACCTGCCCTTCGCTGACCGTGCCCTTGGTAAGGCCGTCGATCAGGAAGGCGATCTCGTCCTTCGACAGGACGCCGCCGTCGCGCTTCTTGCGCACGATCTCCTGCGGCAGGAAGCGCTTCGTGGCCTTGCCGCTCACTTCGGCCACTCCGAAAGCATGCGGGTGAGGATGCGCTTCAGCTTGGCGCCGCCCTTGGGGGCAACCTCCTTCGTCTCCGTGTGCGAAAGTTCGGCGCCGGTCATTCCGGCAGCGTAATTGGTGATCGCCGAGAAGGCGACGACGCGAAGCTTGAGGAAGCGCGCCAAGATCACCTCCGGCACTATCGACATGCCGACGGCATCGGCGCCGAGCGTCCGAGCCGCGCGGATCTCCGCCGGCGTCTCGAAGCTCGGCCCGGAGAACCACATGTAGACGCCTTCGTGAAGCCTGATCCCGTCGGTGTCCGCGGCCTTGAGCGCCGCGGTTCGGAGCGTCGCGTCATAGGCCTGCGTCAACCCGACGAAGCGCTCGTCGTTCGTCTCGCCGATCAGCGGATTTGTGCCGGCGAAGTTGATGTGATCGGTGATGAGCATTGCCGCGCCCGGCGGATGCTCCTCGCGCAGGCTGCCTGCCGCATTGGTCAGCACCAAATCGCCGACTCCGAGCGCTTTCAGCGTCTCGAGCGGCACGCGCATGACGTCGGCGCGGCCATGTTCGTAATAGTGCGCGCGCCCGGAAAGCACCGCGACCGCCTCCGCTCCGACCCGGCCGAGGAGAAGCGTGCCTGTGTGACCGGAGACCGAAGGTTCCTTGAAGCCTTCGAGATCGCCATAGGGAATCGCGACGGCGTCCTCGATGCCCTTGGTGAAGTCGCCGAGGCCGGAGCCGAGCACGATGCCGACGCGCGGGCTGAGCGCGCTCCGGGCGCGGATCGTCGCCGCGTTTCGTTCGGCGATGCCCGTCATCCGACCGACTTGGGTCCCAACGCCTTCGACCCGAACGCTTTGGGCAGAAGGTCGCCGAGGGTGATGGTCTCCACCACGCCGGTCTCATCGCAAAGATGCACGAGCGTTTTCTCCGTGCCGAACTCCTTCAGCCGCTGGCGGCAACCGCCGCAGGGTGTGATCAGCGGCATCTTCTCCGCCACCACCGCGACTTCGGCGATCTTCTTGCCGCCCCCCATTACCATTGCGGCGATCGCCGTCGTCTCCGCGCACCAGCCTTCCGGATAGCTGGCGTTCTCGATATTGCACCCGGAGAAGATCGCGCCGGTGTCGGTTAAGACCGCCGCACCGACCGGGAACTTCGAGTAGGGCGCATGCGCGTTGCGCATTGCAGCGCGCGCGGCGTCGAAGAGCTTGGATGCGGCGCCGGTCACTGGATCGGCCCCAGAGCAATCGCCCGCCCGCTTTGGCGCGGCGGCGAGGCGAAAATCAAAGCCCAGTAGTTGCGATGCGCCGAGCCGGGAGGCGCGGCGACCGCGGCGATCCCGATTTCGGTGGCATAAGGGCTGAGCAGGTTTCTCCGGTGACCGGCCGAATCCTTCCAGCCTTGCATCGCATCGTCGAGCGTCGCGTAGCTCGCCGCGAGGTTCTCCGCGACATAGCCCCATTCGTAGCCGACCGCCGCAACGCGCCGCGGAAGCGATCCGCCGAGCTTGTGGCCGATCTTGTCGCGCTCGCCCATGACCTCGGCGTAGCTCGCCGCGGCCCGCATCAGCCGTCCGCTGACGCTGACCGGGCCAAGGCCATGCTCGGCGCGATAGGCGGAGATCAGGCGCGCGGCCCGGCCGGCATCGACCGGGATCGGCGTCACCGGTCCGACCGCGCTGGTCGAGCAGCCGGCAAGCCAGAGCCCGAGGATCAGGACGGCGGCGCGGACAATCGTTGGCGTCATCGAATGGCGACCGGGAAAGCGACGTGCGGAGCCGGGTTTGTAGCGGTTTTGTCCCGCTCCGTCAGCCCGTTCCGGCCGCTTCCGCGGGCGCGAACCGGCTTGGCGATGCCCTGCGAAAATGCAAAGCTTCCGGCCAGAGCACACCCCCATCTTTCGCCGGCGGTGCTGTGCGAAGGGGGATCAGTACTTGCCATCCATACAGGAGGTAGCGTTGAAATACAGAGCCACCACAACGACTTTTGCCGCGCTTCTGGCCGCCGTGACGTTCGGCGCCATGACCACCGCGGCATCGGCGTTCACCGCCTGCCAGGTGACCGACACGGGCGGCGTCGACGACAAGGGCTTCAACCAGACCGCTTGGAAAGGCGTGACGGACGCGGAGAAGGACCTCGGCATCGAGGGCAAGCTGCTCGAATCGAATGCCGAGACCGACTATGCGCCGAACATCAACTCCTTCGTCTCCGATGATTGCGACATCATCATCACCGTGGGCTTCCTGCTCGGCGACGCGACCAAGGCCGCGGCGGAAGCCAATCCGGACCAGAAGTTCTCGATCGTCGACTTCTCCTACGATCCGCCGGTGCCAAATATTCTCGGACAGATCTTCGCGACGGACGAGGCCGCCTTCCTCGCCGGCTATCTCGCCGCCGGCGTATCGAAGAGCGGCGTCGTCGGCACCTTCGGCGGCATCAACATTCCGCCGGTCACGATCTTCATGGACGGCTTCGTGCGCGGGGTCGACTATTACAACGCCCAGAAGGGTACGAGCGTGAAGGTGCTCGGCTGGGACGCGAGCACCAGCGAAGGCCTCTTCACCAACAATTTCGAGAGCCTCGACGACGGCCGCACATTCGCGCAGAACCTCTACGACGAAGGCGCCGACATCGTCATGCCGGTCGCCGGCCCGGTCGGTCTCGGCTCTGCCGCGCTCGCCGCCGAGCTCGGCACTGACAAGCTGAAGATCATCGGCGTCGACGTCGACCAGTACGTCACCGACCCCGAACACCAGGGTGTCTACCTGACCTCGGTCGAGAAGAAGATGGACGCCACCGTGGTCGCGTCGATCAAGGCGGCGATGGACGGCTCCTTCAAGGGCGGCGTCACCGTCGGCACGTTGGACAACGGTGGCGTGGGACTGGCTTCGTTCCATGACCTCGACTCCGCGGTCCCCGCCGATCTCAAATCCGAGCTCGACGCGATCAAGGCCGGGATCATCGACGGCTCGATCTCCGTGAAGGGCTGACCCGTCTAGACGAAACCGCCCCGCCGCCTTGCGCGGCGGGGCCGAACGTGGCCTGGGGCGGGGCTTTCCGGTTTGGACATCGAGCTACGCGGCATCACCAAGCGGTTCGGCGAGGTCGTCGCAAACTCAAGCGTCAATCTAGAAATTCGCGCCGGAGAGATTCTCGGCCTGCTCGGCGAGAACGGCGCCGGCAAGACGACGCTCATGAATATCCTGAGCGGTCTCTATCGCCCCGACGAGGGCGATATCCTGATCGACGGCAAGCCCACCTATTTCGAAAGTGCCAAGGACGCGATCCACGCCGGCATCGGCATGGTGCATCAGCACTTCATGCTGGTTCCGGTCTTCACCGTTGCCGAAAACGTCGTGCTCGGCGTCGAGCCGACGGGCACGCTCGACCACCTCGACCTCGATGCAGCGCGCGCGCAGGTCCGCAAGATCAGCGGTGAATACGGGCTGGAAGTCGATCCCGACGCCATCATCGAGGAGATCCCCGTCGGCACGCAGCAGCGCGTCGAGATCATCAAGGTGCTGTTCCGCTCCGCCGACGTTCTGATCTTCGACGAGCCGACCGCCGTGCTGACGCCGCAGGAAGTCACCGATTTCTTCGGCATCCTGCGGACGCTCAAGGACGCCGGGAAGGCGCTCGTCTTCATCACCCACAAGCTGCACGAGGTGCGCGAGGTCGCCGACCGGATCAGCGTGCTGCGCGGCGGCAAGATCGTCGGCGAAGGCGATCCGAAGACGGCGACCGACTCCGAGCTTGCTGAAATGATGGTCGGCCGCCCCGTCCGCTTCGACGTGGAGAAGAAGGCGGCCGAGCCCGGTCCAGTACTCCTCGATGTGAAGGGGCTGAACGTGCTCGACGAGCGCGAGGAGCTTGCCGTGCGCGACGTCAGCTTCGAGATCCGCGCCGGTGAGATCGTCGGCGTCGCCGGCGTACAGGGAAACGGCCAGACCGAACTGGTCGAGGCATTGACGGGTCTCAGGCCGCCGGTGCGCGGCCACGTCGCCTTCCTCGGCGAGGACGTGACCCAGGCCTCGGCGCGCCGCCGCCATCAGCTCGGCATGGCGCACATCCCCGAGGATCGCCAGCGCTCGGGCATCATCGGGGATTTCAACGTCGCCGAGAACATGATCCTCGACAGCTATTACGGCGACCGCTACGCGTCGGGCATGACGCTGCGCTGGGCGGACGTCTATCGCTCGGCGGCTCAGATCGTCTCCGATTTCGACGTCCGCACGTCGTCGGTCTTCGAGCTCGCCGATCACCTGTCCGGAGGCAACCAGCAGAAGCTGGTGGTGGCGCGCGAGCTGTCGCGCGAGATCAAACTTCTCGTCGCGTCGCAACCGACGCGCGGCGTCGACGTCGGGTCGATCGAATATATCCACGAGCGGATGGTCGAGGCGCGCGATGCTGGCGTCGGCGTCCTTATCGTCTCCACCGAGCTCGACGAGATCCTGGCCCTCTCCGATCGCATCCTGGTGATGTATCGCGGCCGCATCCAGGCGGAGTTCGAAGGCAAGGCCAGCAAGAACGAGCTCGGCTTGGCGATGGCCGGCGCCGCCGCCGGGGAAGCGACAGGGGTAGCGGCGTGAGCGAGGAGACCGCCCGCGCGACCTTCTCACAGGAGCTCCTGCGTCGCTCCGTTGCGACCCGCTTTACCATCGAGGAAGTGGTGTTCGTCCCGATCATCGCCGTCGTCATGGCGCTGATCCTGGGCGCTGTGATCATGCTCGCAACCGGCGTCTCCCCCGCGACCATCGGCGAGTCCTTTCTGGCGCTTCTCGACGGGTCGCTCGGCTCCGTTTCCGCCATCTCCGAGACGCTGACCGCGGCGACGCCGCTGACGCTCGCAGCCCTCGGCATCGCGCTCGGCTTCCGCGCCGGGCTCTTCAATATCGGCGCAGAGGGCCAGCTTCTGATCGGCGGCATGGCGGCGGTGATCGTCGGCTTCTCGTTCGCCGGAATGCCGACCGTCATCCACTTGCCCTTGGCGATCCTCGCCGGGATCGTCTTCGGCGCGCTTTGGGCGTCGATCGCCGGATGGCTCAGGGCCACGACGGGAGCGCATGAGGTGATCCTCACCATCATGCTGAACCTGATCTCTTATCGGCTCGTCGACTATCTCCTGCGCAGCCCCTGGGTACAGCGGCCCGGGCGCGCCGATCCGATCTCCAAATCGGTGGTCGAGACCGCCGAGCTGCCGCGGCTCCTTGCCTGGCTCGACCCCAATTTGCGCCTGCATGCCGGGATCTTCGTGATGCTGGCGGCCGTCGCGCTTGTCTACTGGCTGCTTTTCCGCACCAAGCTCGGCTTCGAGTTCCGCGCCGCCGGCGCCAATCCCGACGCGGCGCGCTACGCCGGCATGCGCTCCGGCATGATCATCGTCGCCGTCATGGCGATCGCCGGCGGGCTCGCCGGCCTTGCCGGCGCCAACCAGGTGCTTGGCGTGCTCGGCCGTGCCTCTCCGAACTTCTCCGCTTCGATCGGCTTTGACGCGATCGCCGTTGCCCTTCTCGGGCGGAGTCATCCAATCGGCGTGCTCCTCGCCGGGCTGCTTTTCGGCGCGCTGCAGGCGGGCGGCCGACAGATGCAGGTCTCGGCCGGCGTCAGCATCGACCTGATCGCCATCATCCAGTCGCTCATCATCGTCTTCATCGCGGCCCCGATGCTGGTCCGCACCTTGATCCCATGGGTGTTCCAGCGGGAGGCCGGCAAATGATCCGTGTCAGGCGAGGGATCGTTCCATGGCGGTGACGGAAACAGCGGCAACGGGAATGACGGAGGGTCGCCAGAAGGAGATCGAGATCAGCCGCCAGCGGCAGACGCGCATCGTCGCCTGGCTTCTGATCGTTCTCGCCGTCTTCACCGCCGCCGTCTTCGGCCTCGATTCCACCGGCGACGCGGTGTTCCGTTTGACGCGGCCGAACGACCCGATCCCGCTTCCCGACATCGTTCTGCCGGCTGCACCCTACGCCTATCTGGTGGCCGCGCTCCTCGCCTTCTTCGGCGTGCGCCTTCTCCTTCGCGGCGGCGCACGCTGGTCGAGCCTGCTTCTCGGCATCGGCTTCCTGCTTCTTGTCACCGCCTTCCTCGGCTGGGCGACGGCCGGGAAGTCGTTCTCGCTCACCGGCATGCTGCAGGCGACAATGGTGCGCGCCATCCCGATCGCGCTCGGCGGACTTTCGGGCGTGCTTTGCGAGCGCGTCGCCGTCGTCAATATCGGCATCGAAGGCATGCTGCTTGCCGGCGCCTTCACCGGCTCGATCGTCGGCTCGTTGATCGGCAACGTCGGCGGCCTCTTCGCCGCCGTGCTTGTCGGCGGGCTCTTCGGCTTCATTCTCGCCGGGCTGGTCGTCACCTACCGCGTCGATCAGATCGTCGCCGGCGTCGCCATCAACCTCTTCGTGCTCGGGCTGACATCCTATGCCTCGAGCCAGGTGCTGACCCACTACCGGTTCTTGAACAACGCGCCGGTCTTCCGCTCCATCTACATTCCCTGGCTTAGCGACCTGCCGGTCGTCGGCCCGGTGCTCTTCCAGCAGAACATCTTCGTCTACGGCGCGCTCATACTCGTCGCCATTGCGACCTATTATCTCTTCCACACCAAGCACGGACTGCGCGCCCGCGCCGTCGGCGAGCATCCGGAAGCCGCCGACACGCTCGGCCTCAACGTCTATCGCATCCGCTATATCAACGTGACGCTCGGCGGCATGGTGGCGGGCTTCGGCGGCGCCTGGTTCACGCTCGGCTCGGTCGGCCGCTTCGACGAGGGGATGACCGGCGGACGCGGCTTCATCGGGCTCGCTGCCATGATCTTCGGGCGCTGGCACCCGGTCGGCGCATTGCTCGCGGCGCTGGTCTTCGGGTTCGCCGACTCGCTGCAGCAAAAGCTCGCCATCCTGCAGACGCCGATACCCTCGGAGTTCCTGGCGATGGCGCCTTATGTCGCGACCATCGTGCTCGTCGCCGGCATCGTCGGCCGCGCACGGCCGCCGGCCGCCGACGGCAAACCCTACATTAAGGAATAGGACCGAGACGCTCGCCTCATGCGCGACGCCGAACCGACCGCACTCCCCTTCCCCGTCCTGATCGGGGATATCGGCGGCACCAATGCGCGCTTTGCCGTCGTTCCCGATCGCGAAGCGCCGCTCGAAGTCTTCCATCCGGTTCCGACGGCCGACTTTTCCGACATCGAGTCGGCGGTCGAGGAATCCGTCTATGCCTATTCGAAGCTGAGGCCGCGCTCCGCGGTGATCGACCTCGCCGGGCCGATCGTCGGCGACGCCGTCGACCTCACCAACGCCGACTGGGTCATCCGGCCGCACGACATGATCGCGCAGCTCGGGCTCGTGGACGTCGTGCTTCTGAACGATTTCGAGGCTCTGGCGCTCGCGCTGACCGCGCTCCAGCCTGAGGACCTCGTCAAGATCGGCGGCGGCGAGCCCTCGCCGACCGGTGCCAAGGTCGCGATCGGTCCGGGCACGGGTCTCGGCGTCGGCGCGCTCGTCAATGCCGGCGGCGCCGACGGGCTCTGGGTGCCGGTGCCCGGCGAAGGCGGCCACGTCGCGCTCGGCCCCGCCGCGGCGGACGAATTCGCGCTCTGGCCGAATGTCACGCCGGAGGGCGGACGCATCTCCGCCGAAGTGCTTCTATCCGGCCGCGGCATCGTCGCGCTCTATCGCGCTGTCGCGACGACCGAAGGCGAAGCGCCCAGCTACGTGACTCCGGCAGAGGTGACCAAGGCCGCATTGGAGAAAGCCGATCCGCTGGCGGTCCGCACGCTCACGCTCTATGCGCGGCTTCTCGGCCGGCTCGCCGGTGACATGGCGCTCGTCTTCATGGCGCGCGGCGGCGCCTATATCGGGGGCGGAATACCGCCGCGCGTCCTCCCCTTCCTCAAGGAAGGCGAATTCCGCCGCGCTTTCGAGGAAAAGGCTCCGCACCAGGCGGTGATGGCGACGATCCCCGCTTATGTCATCGTTGCGGAAAATCCGGCGCTGAAGGGCCTAGCCGCCTTCGCCCGAGCTCCAGAACGCTTCGGCGTGAACCTTTCGGGAAGACGTTGGCTGAGATAACTGGAAACTGAGCATCGGCAACGATTGCAGGCGAGAGGTCCCAGTGGCGCCCCACCAAATTCAGGATCATGCTTCAGCTTTCGGCTTGGAGGGACAGGTCGCGCTCGTCACGGGCGCAACGTCCGGGATCGGGCGCGCCTGCGCCTTGGCGCTCGGTGCCGCCGGCTGCAAGGTAGTTGTTAACCACCTGGTGCAGACCGCCGCCGACGGCGCGGCCGTGGTTGACGAGATCGCGCGCGCCGGCGGCACGGCGATCGCCCTCCCTGCCGACGTCTCGGTCGAAGCGGACGTGGAGAACATGTTCGCCGAGACCGTGCGCAAATTTGGCACCCTCCATATCCTCGTCAACAATGCCGGCATCGAGGCGGGCGCATCGTTCCAGGACATGACCTACGATCAATGGCGCAAGGTCATGGCGGTCAACCTCGACGGCCAGTTCCTCTGCGCACGCGCCGCCGTCCGCGAGTTCCTGCGTCGCGGCGTTCAGCCGGAAGTCTCTGCCGCCGCCGGCAAGATCGTTTGCATGAGTTCCGTGCATCAGCGGATCCCCTGGGCGTTCGAGGTGAACTACGCGGCGTCGAAGGGCGGCATCGCGCTCATGATGCAGTCGATGGCGCAGGAGCTTGCACCGAACAAGATCCGCGTGAACGCGGTCGCGCCCGGCGCTATCCGCACCAAGATCAACGAGGAAGCCTGGGGAACGAAGGCGGCCATGGATGACCTTCTGAGGCTGATGCCCTACGGCCGCATCGGTGAGCCGCCGGACATCGCGCAGGCGGTGCTCTTCCTTGCATCCGACCTCTCCGACTATATGACCGGAACGACAGTCTACGTGGATGGCGGCATGACGCTCTATCCAGGCTTCCGCGGAGCGGGGTGAGCGGCTTGAGCAAACGGATCGAAGATTACGGCTTCATCGGGAACCTGCTGTCCTGCGCGCTCATCGCCAAGGACGGCTCGATCGACTGGCTCTGCCTGCCGCGCTTTGATTCCGACGCCTGTTTCGCTGCGCTCCTCGGCACCGAGGAGAACGGCTACTGGAAGATCGCCCCCGTCGACGAAGACGGCGCCAAGGTGACGCGCTGCTATCGCGACGGCTCCACCATTCTGGAAACGACGTTCGAGACGGAGACCGGCGCCGTCACGTTGATCGATTTCATGCCGCTGTCTCAGGACGAGGAGCACGTCGACCTCTTCCGCGTCGTGCGCGGCGACCGCGGACACGTGCGGATGCGCACAGAGCTGACGCTCCGCTTCGGTTACGGCGCCACGGTGCCTTGGGTCAGGCGAACGGATTTCGGCCTGCGCGCTGTCGCCGGCCCCGATGCGATCGAGATACACACGCCGGTATCGCTGCGTGGCGAGAACTACCGCACCGTCGGCGAGTTCTCCGTCGGCGAAGGCGCGTCGGTGCCGTTCGCGCTCTGTTGGCACCCCTCGCACCGCGCCCGTGAAACCCGTATCGACCCACAGGCGAGGCTTGCGGAGACCGACGCCTGGTGGCGCGAATGGTCAGGCCGTTGCCGCTTCGGCAACCACCAGCCGCATCCCTGGCGTGATGCGGTCGTGCGCTCGCTGATCACGCTGAAGGGGCTGAGCTACCGACCGACCGGCGGCATCCTCGCTGCTTCCACGACCTCGCTGCCCGAGCAACTCGGCGGCGAGCGCAACTGGGACTACCGCCTCTGCTGGATTCGCGACGCGACGCTGACGCTCTATGCGCTTCTGAGCTCCGGCTACCGCGAGGAAGCGCGCGCCTGGCGGCAATGGATGCTGCGCGCCTCCGCCGGGCACCCTTCGCAGCTGCAGATCATGTACGGGCTCTCAGGCGAGCGCCGGCTCGACGAGATGTCGCTCGACTGGCTCGACGGTTACGAGGGGTCGAAGCCCGTCCGCATCGGCAACGCGGCCTACGACCAGCTTCAGATCGACGTTTACGGCGAGCTCATGGACGCGCTCCATGTCGGGCGCAAGTATCAGCTCGAGCCTTCGAAGGAAGCCTGGAACTTCCAGCGTGTCCTGCTTGGCTACCTGAAACGGAAATGGCCGCGTCCCGACAAAGGCATCTGGGAGATGCGCTCCGGCGCGCGCCACTTCACCCATTCCAAGCTCATGGCTTGGGTCGCCTACGATCGCGCGGTGAAGGGTGTCGAAGATTTCGGGCTCACCGGCCCGGTCGAGGAATGGAAGAGCGAGCGCGACAAGATCTGCAAGGAGATCCTCGAACAGGGTTGGAGCGACAAGCGCAAGAGCTTCGTGCAGACCTTTGGCGGCGAAGCGCTCGACGCCGCGCTTCTGATGATCCCGACCGTCGGCTTCCTCCCCGCCGACGATCCGCGCGTCGTTTCCACCGTCGAGGCCATCCAGCGCGACCTGACCGAGGACGGACTGCTTCTGCGCTATCGCACCGACGCGACCGAGGACGGCGTCGCCGGCCGCGAGGGTTCGTTCCTCGTTTGCACGTTCTGGCTCGCCGACGCGCTCTCCCTGATCGGGCGCACAGAGGAGGCGACGGAGCTTTTCGAGCGGCTGCTTTCGCTCAGGAACGACCTCGGTCTCCTGGCGGAAGAGTACGACCCGCGCGAGAAGCGTCAGCTCGGCAACTTCCCGCAGGCCTTCTCGCATGTCGGCCTGGTCAATACCGCGAACAACCTGATTTCCACGCAGGGCCCGGCGCAGCAGCGCGCCGAGGACGCGGCGCACGAGGAAGAAGTCAAGGAGCCGGCTTGAGGCTCAGCCGGCGGGCACGAGTTCCACGATCGGCCCGCCCGCCGCTCTCGCGTCCTCCGGGTCGTGGGTGACAAGAAGCACCGGCAGCCCGTATTTCCGCGCCTCTTCGAAGACCAGCGCACGCACCTGTCCGCGAAGCGCCACGTCGAGGCGCGAGAACGGCTCGTCGAGGACGAGCGCCTCAGGCCGCGCAAGAAGCGTGCGCATCAGCGCCACACGCGCCGCCTGTCCGCCGGAGAGCGTCGCCGGATCGCGGTCGGAGAAGCCTTCAAGACCGACCTCGGCGAGCGCCGCCTCGACCGCTTGCCGGCGCGCCACGCGGCCTTTGACCGAAGGCGTCAGCCCGATCAGCAGATTGCCGGCGACGGAAAGATGCGGAAGCAGTAGCGCATCCTGAAAGAGGAGCCCGATGCCGCGCCTTTCCGGCGGCAAGGCCGTCACGTCGCGCCCGTTCAGGAGGATGCGCCCACGCGCTCGGAAATCGCGGCCGAGGAAGCCGCCGACGAAGGCAAGAAGCGTCGACTTTCCGACGCCCGACGGCCCCATCACCGTCAGGACTTCGCCAGGGTTGACCGCGGCGTCGAGCCGCACGAGATGCTCGCCGTCGAGGTCGATCGCGACGTCGCGGAGCACGAGCCCGCCGGCGCTTTCGCCGCTCATGCGGAAGCCAGCATGGCGCGCCGATGACGGAAGAAGAGCGCCGGCACCATCGCGGCTATGAGAAAGCCGAGGAACGGGAGAGCCGCCTGCACGAGCGCCGTCGCGCCGACGAGCCGCGGGTCGCCGCCGGAGGCGAGCGCCACGGCTTCGGTGGTGACGGTCGGCCAGCGCCCGCCGCCGACGAGAAGCGTCGGCAGGTAAAGCGCAACGGAAACGGCGAAGCCGAGCGCTGCTGCGACGAGCACCGGACGCGTCAGCATCGGCAGCCGCACCCGCCAGAAGATCGCGTTCCGCCCATGCCCGAGGGCACGGACCGCAAGCGCGTAACGTGGGTCCCAGGCGCTCCACGGATCGGAGAGCGAAAGGAGCACGTAGGGAAAGACGAAAACGAGATGGACAAGCACGACGGCTGCGAACGTCCCATCGAGCCCGGCGAAGGAGAAGAGGATTTGCAGGCCGAACAGGAAGGCGACCTGCGGCGCGATCAGCGGCACGTAGAGAGCGTGAAGCGCCCTCCCCGGCCCGGTCGAGCCGAAACGCGCCGCATGTTCGAGCACGCCGAGCGCAAGCGCCGTCGCGGCGAGGCTTGAAACGCCGGCAAGCAGCAGCGTGTCGCGGAAAGCCATGCCGAAGTTCTGCATGAGCCGCATCCACGTGGCGAGCGTCATGCCTCGCGGAAGCACGTGCGGAAAGCGCCACCATCCGGCCACCGACCAAAAGGCGAGAAGGCAAAGGCCGGCAAGCACTGTCGCCGCCGAAAGCGTCATGGCGAGACTTGCCAGGCGCCGGACCCAAGCGTCGCGGCGCGCGCGCCATCCCGAATAGACGAGTGCGCGGCAGAGAAACGCCATGACCCGCTCCGCCGCGAGCCAGACGAGAAGCGCCGCGCCGGTGACGCCGACCTGGAGCACCGCGCCGGCCGCGGCGACGAAATGCCGGGAGAGGTCGGCATCGTGCTGCCAGTCGATCACGCGGACGGCGAGCGGCGCCGGTGTCGTCGGCCCAAGGATCAGCGCCACGTCCACGACCGAGGTCGAAAACGCGAGCACGGCAAGGACCGGAAGCCGAAGCTGCCGGTAAAGCGCCGGCAGCACGGCGTAGATGAAGCCGACGATGCGTCCATAGCCGAGTGCCGCGGTCATCCGTTCCATCTCGGCGGCGCGCGCCTGCGGCAGCGCCGCAAGCGCCATCAGGAAGAGGAACGGGATCTCCTTCACGACGAGGCCGAGAACCATGGCAAGCCCGAGCCGGTCCTGCACGATGAGAATGTCCGGCGGCCGCTCGAAGCCGAGAAACAGAGACCCGAGGCGGAAGAGAAATCCGGACGGCGCAATCAGGAAGGCGAGCCCGAAGGCAGCGGCCGCATGCGGGACGCTGAGGAGCGGTGAAACAAGCCTCTCTAGCCCGCGGAAGAGGCGTGTGCCACGCCATGCAGCGACGAAAAGCGTAGCTACACCAAAGGCTAACGCTGTCGCCAGGAGCCCGGTCGAGAAGCTCAAAAACGCGGAGCGGAACAGTCCGGGCATGGCAAGAAGCATGCGGAAGGGCTCAAGCGAGACGGTGTTCCCGCCGAGCGCCGGAAGGTAACCGAAGGCCGGAAGCGCGATCCCGAGAAGGCCGGCCGCAACCGGCACGATGAGCAAGGCGAGCGCGGCCATCGGGAAGAGCCGCAGCAAGGTTCCAGCGTGCCTCCCGAGGCGGTCGTCTCGCAGCTCAACCTCCCTCCTGTGTGTGGAGGCCACCGACCTCCCTCATGCTGAGGTGCTCCATTCCGCCCCTTCGAGGCTCGCTTCGCTCGCACCTCAGGATGAGGCGGAATGGAGCCTCGAAGCACGCAGGATCGCGGGTCCGAGGGCCATCCACGTGTCGAGACGCAAGGCTGTCTACTGATTCACGCCGTAGCGGCGCGCCCACTCATGCTCGATCCTCTCGACCCAGGAGGGATGCGGCTCGGGAAGCGTCGGCCCGAGGCCTTGCGGCGGAAGCGTCGCGGGGCCGAGATCGAGCGCTGCGAAAAGCTCGCGGCCACTCGGAGGCAGCTTGTCGATCGCCAGCACCGTCGGGTCGCCCCAGATCTTCGGATCCTGCTTATGCGCCTGCGCCTCCGGCGACATCAGGAAATTCGCGAGCACCATCGCACCGGCCGCTGCGTTGGCGTTGAACGGAATCGCCACGAAATGCGTATTGCCGAGCGTGCCGTCGGTGAAGACGAAGCTTCGCACCGTGTCGGGCAGTTCGTCGTTCTCGATGGCGCTCGACGCATCGGCGGGATTGAAGGCGAAGGTGATGTCGACTTCGTCGTCGGCGAGGAGTCGACGCAGGCTCGCGGTGTCACGCGGGAATGCGCGCCCGCCGCGCCAGAGATTCGGATGCGCCGCGTCGAGCCAGGCGAAGAGCGGCGCGGTCGTTGGCTCAAAGCTCTCATCTGTCGCCGCCACCTGAAGCAACGAAGGATCGGGAGCGAGATCGACGAGAAGCTGCTTCAGGAACGTCGTGCCGAGGAAATCCGGCGGCTGCGGATAGGTGAAGCGGCCGGGATTCTTGGCGATCCATTCACCGAGCGCTTCAACCGAGGTCGGTGGGTCGGCAAGCCGCGCGGTGTCGTAGAAGAAGACAAGCTTCGCCATCCCCCACGGCGCCTCGAGCCCGTCGACCGGCACAGTGAAATCGCGCGTGATGCTCGGCCGCACGCTATCGACGAAGCGATAGCTCGGGAGCTTGGTGGACCACGCCGCCGCACGGAGCAGGCCCTCCCGTTTCATGGCGGCGAAATTCTCGCCGTTGATCCACACGAGATCGACCGCGCCGCCTTTGTCTCGGCCGGCGGCCTTCTCGGTCAGAACGCGCGACACCACCTCGGCGGTATCGCTCACCTTCACGTGAACCACGCGGACGCCGTAGCGGTCCTCCACCGTACGCCCCGCCCAGGCGATATAGTCGTTGATGCGCGGCTCGCCGCCCCAGGCATGGAAGTAGACGGTCTCGCCCTTCGCCTTGGCGAGCACCGCCTCCCAATCGGCGGGATCGAGCATCTCCGCCCGCGCGGCGCCGGCAAGGCCGGTGAGCGTGACGAAAAGGGCGAGCAGGAATCGAAAGGCGCGTTTCATCCTGCGAAATGACGAAGCGCGCCGTTCAAAGGCAATGAACAGTTCGGTGATTGGCCGCGAGGCCCTCAGACCACCGTCACTTTTCCCAGGTTCTCCATGGCGCGCCTGGCCATGACCGCGACGAGGTTGGCGCGATACTCCGACGAACCGTGGATATCGCCCATCATGTCCGCGGCATCGACTTTGAGCCCCTTTAGCGCGTCGGCGGAGAAATTCTTGGCGAGCGCCTCCTCCGCCGCCTTCCAGCGAAAGACGCCGTCGTTTCCGGCACCCGTCACCGCCACGCGCACCGAGCCGTCCTTGTGCTTGGCGATGAAGACGCCGGCCATCGGATAGAGCGACGCCGGATTGCGGAATTTCGCGTAGGCCGACTCCGCCGGCACCTTGAAGGAGATCTTGGTGACGATCTCGCCTTCGTTGAGCGCGGTGGAGAAGAGCCCGGAGAAGTAGTCGTCGGCCGCAATCTGCCGCTTGTCGGTATGCACCGTGCCGGCGAGCGCCATGACCGCCGAGGGATAGTCCGCGGCTGGATCGTTGTTGGCGACCGAGCCGCCCATCGTGCCGCGATGGCGGACGGCGGGGTCGCCGATCGTGCCGGCAAGACCGGCAAGCGTCGCGATCGCCTTCTTCACGTCGGCGGAGCTCGCCACATCGAAATGCGTCGTGCCGCCGCCGATCGTCACCGTGTCGCCCGACGCCTGGATGCCCTTCAGCTCGGGCACGTGGCGAAGGTCGATCAGGTTCTTCGGCGCCGCCAGCCGCGCCTTCATCGTCGGCAGCAGCGTGTGGCCGCCGGAGATGTAAGCGGGGTCCTCCGCGCCGGAGAAGAGCTTCGCCGCTTCCGCCAGGCTTTTCGCGCGATGATAGGTCGTCTGATACATCTTCCTTCTCCTATTCCGCCGCCTGGCGCATGGTCGCCTTCTGGGCGAGCCGCCACACCTTCTCGGCCGTCGCCGGCATGCTCAGGTTGTTGTCGCCGAGCGCATCCGTGATGGCGTTGATGACCGCCGGCGGCGAGCCGATGGCTCCGGCCTCGCCGCATCCCTTCACGCCGAGCGGATTGCCTGGGCACGCCGTCACCGTCGTCGAGACCTGGAACGACGGCACATCGCCGGCGCGCGGCATCGTGTAGTCGTTGTAGCTGGCGGTGACGAGCTGACCGCTCGCCTCATCGTAGGTGCAGGCTTCAAGCAGCGCCTGGCCGACGCCCTGCGCGATGCCGCCATGCACCTGCCCCTCGACGATCATCGGGTTGATGATGTTGCCGAAGTCATCGGCGGCGACGAACTGCACGATGTCGGTGTGGCCCGTCCCAGGATCGACTTCCACCTCGCAGACATAGCAACCAGCCGGGAAGGTGAAGTTGGTCGGATCGTAGAACGAGGTCTCCTTGAGGCCCGGCTCCATGCCCTCAGGCAGGTTGTGCGCCGTATAGGCGGCAAGACACACCTGGAACCAGGGGAGCTTCTTGTCGGTGCCGGCGACTATCGCCTCGCCGTTCTTGATCTCGATATCGCCTTCCGAGGCTTCCATCAGATGCGCGGCGATCTTCTTCGCCTTGGTCTCGACCTTGTCGAGCGCCTTCACGATCGCCGACATGGAGACAGCCGTTCGCGAGCCATAGGTGCCCATGCCGAACTGCACCTTGTCGGTGTCGCCGTGGACGATGGAGACGCTCTCCATCGGCACGCCGAAGCGCTCCGACACGATCTGCGCGAAGCTCGTCTCGTGGCCTTGTCCGTGGCTGTGCGCGCCCGTCAGGACCTCGATCGTGCCGACCGGATTAACGCGCACCTCGGCCGATTCCCAAAGGCCGACACCGGCGCCGAGCGAACCGACCGCCTGCGACGGCGCTATGCCGCACGCCTCGATGTAGCAGCTCATGCCGATGCCGCGGAGCTTGCCGCGTTTCTCCGCCTCGGCCTTGCGTTTGCCGAAGCCGGCATAGTCCGACGCCTTCATCGCGGCATCGAGCGAGGCTTCGTAGTCGCCGGCATCGTAGGCCATGATGACCGGGGTTTGATGCGGGAACGACTTGATGAAGTTCTTCCGCCTGAGCTCCGCAGGCGACACGCCGAGCTCACGCGCCGCCGTCTCCATGATGCGTTCCACGACGAAGGTCGCCTCCGGCCGCCCGGCGCCGCGATAGGCGTCGACCGGTGCGGTGTTCGTATAGACCGCGCGCACGTTGGCGTGGATCGCCGGGATGTCGTACTGGCCGGAAAGCAGCGTGGCGTAGAGGTAGGTCGGCACGCTCGACGAGAAGAGCGACATGTAGCCGCCGAAATTCGCGATCGTGTCGACCTTGAAGCCGATGATCTTGTTGTCGGCGTCGAACGCCATCTCCGCGTGCGTATGATGATCGCGGCCGTGCGCGTCGGCAAGGAACGATTCGGTGCGGTCGGCGACCCATTTGACCGGCACGCCCGACTTCTTCGAAGCCCACAGGCACACGATCTCTTCTGGATAGATGAAGATCTTGGAGCCGAAGCCACCGCCGACATCCGGCGCGATGACCCGTAGCTTGTGCTCCGGCGCGACATTGTAGAAGGCGGAAAGCACCAGCCGCGCGACATGCGGGTTCTGGCTCGTCGTGTAGAGCGTGTAGTGCTCCTCGGCCGGGTCGTAGACGCCGAGCGCCGCACGCGGCTCGATCGCATTCGGGATGAGCCGGTTGTTGACGATGTCGAGCTTGGTGACGTGCTTCGCCTTGGCGATCGCCGCGTCGGCGGCGGCGGCGTCGCCTAGGGCCCAGTCGTAGATGATGTTGTTCGGCGCTTCCGGATGAAGCTGCGGCGCGCCCGGCTCGATCGCTTTGGCGGCGTCGACGACAGAGGGAAGCTCCCGCCAGTCGATGGCAACAGCGTCGGCGGCGTCGCGCGCTTCGCCGCGCGAGCGCGCCACGACGACTGCGACCGGCTGACCGACATAGCGCACGGTGTCGCTGGCGAGCGCCGGAAAGGCGCCCATCTTCATGGCGCTGCCGTCCTTCGACGTGATCGCCCAGCCGCAGATCAAATTGCCGATGCCGTCGGCGGCGAGTTCGGCGCCGGTCAGGATCTTGATGACACCGGGCATCTTAGCCGCGGCGGACTGATCGATCTTGCCGATCTTCGCATGCGCGTGCGGCGAACGGACGAAGGCCGCGTAGCACATGCCGGGAACGGACATATCGTCGGTGTAGCGGCCACGGCCGGTGATGAATCGCTTGTCTTCCTTGCGGGCAACGCGCGCGCCAATTCCTTCAACGCCCATCTTCCTCCCCTTTTTTCTCCGCCCTACCCTCTCCCGTGCGGAGAGGGTGTCGCCGAAGGCGACGGGTGAGGGCGTATCGTTCTACCCTTGGGTCTGTTTCTCTTTCCGTTCTTCCGTCGCATCCGCTCATCCGGCTGCTTCGCAGCCATCTTCCCCCATGGGAGAAGGGTCGCGCGTCTACGCGGCTTTCTTCGCTCCGCCCTTCATCTCAGCCGCGGCGGCGAGGATGGCCTTCACGATGTTGTGGTAGCCGGTACAGCGGCAGATGTTGCCGTCGAGCTCATGTCGGACGGTCGCCTCGTCGAGATTGCCGTCATAGCGGCGGATCATGTCGACCGCGGTCATGATCATGCCCGGCGTGCAGAAGCCGCACTGCAGCCCATGGTGCTCGCGGAACGCCGCCTGCACCGGATGCAGCTCGTCGCCGCTGGCGATCCCCTCGATGGTGGTCACCGTCGAGCCGTCGACCGCCGCGGCAAGCACCGTGCAGGACTTCACCGCGACGCCGTCGAGGTGCACGACGCAGGCGCCACATTGCGAGGTGTCGCAGCCGACATGCGTTCCCGTCAGCCCGAGGTGGTCGCGCAGGAGGTGCACGAGCAGCGTGCGATCCTCCACGTCGCGGGTCTCTGCCCGCCCGTTGACGGTGATGGTGACGTTCGACATCTACTACGTCCTCCCCTTCCCAATCTGCTCCAGCGGCAAAGCCGCGATCACGTTGCTATGACATAGATCAGAAGCAAGGCCAGGATGACAAGCAGGCCCCAGCCGTAGGGCCCGCCGAGGAAGCCGGCGGCAGCCTTCGCCTCGACCTCCTCCTCGGCCTCGCGGGCGACCTCTTCGACCTCGTGCACGATTTCTTCCACCTCCCCCACGATCCCTTCCCGGGGGGCAGCGGCAGCGGCGGCCTTCTCAGCAAAGCTCGAGAAGAACTGGTCGGCGAGCTTCTTCGCCGTGGAATCGATGAGGCGGGAGCCGAGCTGCGCGAGCTTGCCGCCAACCTGCGCGTTAACGTCGTAGGTCAGAACGGTGTCGCTGCCGTCCTCAGCAAGGTGCACGTCGGCGCCGCCCTTGGCGAAGCCGGCGACGCCCCCTTTCCCCTCGCCCGAGATCGTGTAGCTCTCCGGCGGCTTGACGTTCGACAGCGTGACCTGGCCGTTGAAGGTCGCCTTGACCGGCCCGACCTTGGTGGTCACGCGCGCGGCAAACCCCTCCGCCGGGCTCCCTTCGAGCGACTCGCAACCGGGGATGCACGCCTTAAGAACGGCCGGGTCGTTCAACATGGCCCAGACCTGCTCCCGGCCCGCCGGGATGCGGTACTCGCCCTTCAACTCCATGCAGAAACCTCCAGACGCGGATTGTGCACACGGGCATATCCGCGGACAACAGAATTTCCAACCCGGCGGCAATTCGCGCCGCACGGCATTGGCTGAGCACACACGACAGGCTAAGAACGCGCATGCCGTCCCTGCCGAGCGACGACCCGCAGCTGACCCACCTGATCGACGCCGGCCTCGCCGGCGCGCGGGTGGTCATGGCCGTCTACGGCACAGATTTCTCCGTCGCGCACAAGTCTGACAGCTCGCCGGTGAGCGAGGCCGATCTCGGCTCGGAGCGGGCGATCGGCGAGATTCTCGCCTTGGCGATGCCGGAAATGCCCGTCGTCGCCGAGGAGGCGGTGTCGAGTGGCGCATGGGTCGATATCGCGCGGACCTTCCTGCTCGTGGATCCGCTCGACGGCACCAAGGAGTTCATCAGCAAGAACGGCGAGTTTACGGTCAACATCGCGATCGTCGAGGACCGCGTGCCGACGGTCGGCGTTGTGCTCGCCCCGGCCATGGGGCTCGCCTATGCCGGAAGCGAAAAAGGCGCCTGGAAGGGCACGATCGCGCCCGACCAGAGCCGCATCGACGACTGGACCGCGATCCGGGCGCGTCGCACCAATGCTCATCCCGTCGCGGTCGTGAGCCGCTCCCACATGAACCCGGCCACCGCCAGCGCGCTCGCGCAGGCCGGCTGCACCGAGCACCGCTCGATCGGCTCCTCGCTGAAATTCTGCCTCATCGCCGAAGGCGACGCGGATTTCTATCCACGGCTCGGGCCGACCATGGAATGGGACACGGCCGCCGGCGACGCGGTGCTCCGCGCGGCCGGTGGGACCGTGGTGACGGTGAGCGGCGCGCAGCTTTCCTACGGTAAGCGGGACGTTCCCAAGATGCGCCCCTTTGAGAACCCGTATTTCATCGCCGTCAGTGACGAGGCGCTTCTTGCGCGCCTCGACTTCGTCGAGCTCGGAGCGAACAGCACGAAATGACCGCCGCGCCGCTCGTCCTCTCGACGAGAGGGCTTGAGGACTATGCGCTCGTCGATTCCGGTCACGGCCGCAAGCTGGAGCGCTTCGGCAGCCTCCTCCTCGACCGGCCGGAGGAGCAGGCAATGTGGAGCCCGCGGCTCCCGGCCACCGAGTGGGAGAAGGCGGACGCCGTCTTCACCGGCGACGTCGACGAGGAAGGCGCCGGGCGCTGGAAGCGGCGACAGGGCGTTCCCGATGCCTGGATGTGCCAACACGGTGCGATCCGCTATCAATGCCGCTTCACCTCCTTCCGCCATGTCGGTGCATTTCCCGAGCAGGAGGCGCATTTCGCTTATCTGCGCGAACGGCTTTCGAAGCGAACCGATACCCCGACCCTCCTGAACCTCTTCGGCTACACCGGCCTCGCCTCGCTCGTGGAGGCGGAGGCCGGAGCGGCGGTGACCCATATCGACGCCTCCAAGAAGGCGATCTCCTGGGCGCGCGAGAACCAGCGGCACTCGGGAATGGCGGACCGCCCGATCCGCTGGATTCTCGACGACGCGACGAAATTCGCTATGCGTGACGTGCGCCGCGAGCGGCGCTACGACGGCATTCTCCTCGATCCGCCGAAATTCGGTCGCGGCCCGAATGGCGAGAAGTGGGAGCTCTTCGAGAGCCTGCCGGAGATGCTCCGTCTTTGCCGCACGCTCGTGAAGCCCGACGGTTTTGTCATCCTGACCGCTTACGCGATCCGCGCCTCGTTCCTGTCGCTTCAGCGTGCAGCGGAGGAAGCGTTCGGACCGGGTGTCGAAGCGGGCGAGCTCGCGCTTGTCGACGAAGCCGGCGGGCTGCTTGCCACCTCGCTCTTCGCTCGTTGGAGCGCGGCATGACAAACGCGCGACCGCCCACGGGCAGCTTCAAGACGATCACCAGCCTCGCCAACCCTCTGGTGAAGGATATCCGCGCGCTGCAGCAGAAGAAGCACCGCGACGAGACCGGGTTCTTCATCGCCGAGGGGCAGAAGCTCGTGCGCGACGCCCTCGACGGCAACTGGCCGGCGGAGATGCTGGCCTACGCGGCGGCGAGCGCCGGCGAGGCCGGGATCGGCGCGCTTGCGGCCGAGGCGAAGGCCGCGGGCGGAACGATCCTCGAAGTCTCCGCACCCGTGCTCGAGAAGATCACCCGGCGCGAGAACCCGCAGAGCGTCGTCGGTGTCTTCCGCCAGCGCTTCGCGCCGGAAGCGGCGATCGGACGGGACGGCATCTGGGTGGCGCTCGACCGTGTGCGCGATCCCGGCAATCTCGGCACGATCGTGCGCACCGCCGACGCCGCCGGCATCGAGGGCGTCGCGCTCGTCGGCGCGTCCTGCGACCCGTTCTCGCTCGAGGCCGTCCGCGCCACGATGGGCTCGATCTTCCATGTTCCGCTCGCGAAGACCGGCGAGGACGGGCTCGTCGCCGCCGCGAAACGGCACGGCGCGCGCCTCCTCGGCACGCACCTTTCGGGCGCGCTCGACTACCGCGAGGCGGACTATCGCGCGCCGCTAATCCTTCTCATGGGAAACGAGCAGCAGGGCCTGACCGAGACGCTAGCCGCCGCCTGCGATCAGCTCGTGCGCATCCCGATGCGCGGGCGCGCCGATTCCTTGAACCTCGCGGTCTCCACGGGGCTCATGATCTACGAGGCGTTAAGGCCGGAACTGAAGTGAGCCGGCCCTATACAGCCCCGCACGCAGGCTCTAAGAAATCCGCGAATTACGAATGTCCGCGGGCCTCGGGGAGCGCCTGATGCAAGTGCCGAAATCCTCCGCCAAGCTCGTCACCGTGTTCGGCGGCTCCGGCTTTCTCGGCCGCTACGTCGTGCAGGCGCTGGCGCGGCGCGGACATCGCATCCGTGTCGCCGTCCGCCGCCCCGATCTCGCCGGCCATTTGCAGCCGCTCGGCATGGTCGGGCAGATCAAGCCGATCCAGGCCAACCTCCGCTATCGCTGGTCCGTCGACCGCGCGGTCGAAGGCGCCGACGCCGTCATCAATCTCGTCGGCATCCTGGCGGAGAGCGGGCGGCAGACCTTCGACGCCGTGCAGGCTCTTGGGCCGCGCGCAGTCGGCGAGGCGGCGCGCGCGCAGGGCATTTCGAGCGTCGTCCACGTCTCCGCGATCGGCGCCGACCAGCCCTCGACCGCCGGCTACATGCATTCCAAGGCGGAGGGCGAAGCCGGCATACGCGAGGTGATGCCGCAGGTGGTGATCGTCCGGCCTTCGATCCTCTTCGGGCCGGAGGACGACTTCTTCAACCGTTTTGCCGCGATGGCCCGGCTCTCGCCGGTGCTGCCGCTGATCGGCGGCGGCAAGACGCGCTTTCAGCCGGTCTTCGCCGGCGATGTCGGCGAGGCGATCGCCCGCGCCGTCGACGGTAGCGCCGAGCGCGGCGCGATCTACGAGCTCGGAGGCCCCAAAGTGCTGACCTTCCGCGAGTGCCTGGAGCGGATGCTTCAGATCACCAAGCGGAAGCGCCTGCTGCTTCCCCTCCCCTGGTTCGCCGGGCGGATGATGGGACGCGTCGGCCAGTGGGTGCCGGGCAAGCCGATCACGCTCGACCAGGTCCGCATGCTCATGTTCGACAACGTCGTCTCTGAGGACGCGAAGCGCGACAAGCGCACCTTCGAAGGGCTCGGAATCGAGCCGACGGCGCTTGAGATCGTCCTGCCGACTTACCTGACGCGCTTCCGCGAGCACGGCGAGTTCATCCAGGCCGCGTCCTGAGATCTTGGCAACTGCATTAAATCGTCGCCATGCCCGGACTTGATCCGGGCATCCATTCCGTGACTGTCCTGCAATCCGCAACCGTGACGGAATGGATTGCCGGGTCAGGCCCGGCAATGACCACAAGCGTGGGAATTCACCCCCAGAGCCAAAGCCCGATCAGGCCGGCGACGCCGACCACCGCGCGCCACCAGGCGAACGGCGTGAAGCCGTGCCGGGTGACGAAGCCGACCAGTGTCTTCACGACGAAAAGCGCTGCCACGAACGAGACCACGAAACCGATGGCCACGATGCCGATGTCGCCGCCCGTCAGCGCTGCGCGGTTCTCGTAGAAATCGAGCACGAAGGCGCCCAGCATCGTCGGAATCGCCAGGAAGAACGAAAACTCCGCCGCCGCCTTCTTGTCGCACTTCATCAAGAGCGCGCCGGCAATCGTCGCGCCGGAGCGCGACACGCCCGGCACGATGGCGAGGCACTGGAAAAGCCCGATCACGAAGGCCAGCCAGAGCGGGAAATGCATGGCGTCTTCGTGATGCGTCTCCGTATCGAGCCAGTCGAGCGCGGCGAGTGCCACGCCGCCGACGATGAGCACGACGCAGATCAGCGCCGGAGAATTGAAAAGCACGTTCTTGATGAAATCGTGCAGGAGCAGCCCGACGACCGCCGCCGGCAGGAAGGCGACCACGATCGAAAGCACGAAGCGGCGCGCGGCCGGATCGCGCGGCAGCCCCAGCAGCACGCCCCAAAGGCGCCCGAAATAGGCATAGACCACGGCGAGGATGGCACCGAGTTGGATCAGAACGTTGAAGGTGTCCCAGAAGGCCTTGTCGCGGCCGGAGCCTATCCCGAGCAGGTCGGTCGAGAGCAGAAGATGCGCAGTCGAAGAGACAGGTATGAACTCGGTTATGCCCTCGATGATGCCGAGAACCACCGCGTCGAATATGGACTGGACACTCATCCCGCGCTACCCCGGCCGAATCGCTCGTCGCGGCGCCGGCTTAGCATCTTCCCGGTGCGAAATCCGCGGGCGGCGCTGAGGCAAATTTGCATGGTCCTTGCATGATTACGCTCTTCCATCACGTGCTCTCGGTCCCGTCCCGCTTCGTCCGGCTGGTGCTCGGCGAATGCGAGGAGACACCCGAACTGATCGAGGAGCGCGTCTGGGAGCGCCGCCCGGACTTCCTTCTGCTGAACCCGGCCGGCACTCTTCCAGTCCTCGTCGAGAACGAGGATCCGCCGATCGCCAGCGTCTGGGCAATCTCCGAGTATCTCGACGAGACGCGCGGCTTCGCGCTGAGCGAGCGTCGGCTGCTCCCGGCGAACGCCAATCAGCGGGCCGAGGTCAGGCGGCTTTGCGAATGGTTTCTCTACAAGTTCGACGAGGAGGTCACCTCCTACTTGGTGGAGGAAAAGGTCGTGAAGCGCGAGCGCGCCAGGCTTGGCGGCAACGGCGGAGCGCCGGATTCCTCGCTTCTCCGGGCGGCGCGGGCCAATATCCGCACGCATCTTCACTATATCGAGCATCTGACCCAGGCGAAGAACTGGCTCGCCGGGGACCGGATGAGCTATGCCGATCTGGCTGCGGCCGCCGCCCTTTCGGTCGCCGACTATTTGGGCGAGGTTCCATGGCAGGACGCCCCCGAGGCAAAGGATTGGTACATGCGGCTGAAGTCGCGCCCCGCCTTCCGTCCGCTGAGGGCCGATCAGATGCGCGGGCACGCTCCACCCCAGCATTACGCCAATCTGGACTTCTGAAGCCGGCCAAGCTCCGCGCGCTGATCGAGGCGCTGGCGCGTCGGGAAGGCTTCGACGCGATCGGCATCGCCGCGTCCGACGCTATTCCCGAGGCGGCGCCGCGCCTCCGCCAAGCGCTCTCCGACGGCCATCACGGCACGATGCAATGGCTTGCCGACACCGCTGGACGGCGCGGCAGCCCGAAAGCACTCTGGCCGGAGGTCCGATCCGTCATCATGCTCGGCATGAACTACGGGCCGGAGGGCGATCCGCTTGCGACGCTTTCCGAGCGGCAGGCCGGAACGATCTCCGTCTATGCGCGAAACCGCGACTACCACGATCTCATCAAGGGCGCGCTGAAGCGGATCGCCTCTGAGTTCGCTGCGCGCGCCGGCCCAAACGGGGACGTGGGCGTGAAGGTCTTCGTCGACACCGCGCCCGTCATGGAGAAGCCGCTCGCCGAAGCGGCCGGCCTCGGCTGGCAGGGCAAGCACACGAACCTCGTCAGCCGCGACTACGGCTCGTGGCTCTTCCTGGGTGCGATCTTCACCGACGCCGCGCTTCAACCTGACGATGCCGAGACCGACCATTGCGGCAATTGCCGCGCCTGCCTCGACGTCTGTCCGACGGACGCGTTCCCTGCGCCCTATCGGCTCGATGCGCGCCGCTGCATCTCCTACCTCACGATCGAGCATGACGGCCCGATCCCACGCGCGCTTCGGTCGCTGATGGGGAACCGCATCTTCGGCTGCGACGATTGCCTCGCCGTCTGCCCGTGGAACAAGTTCGCCGCGAAGGGCCGGCAGGCGAAGCTCGCCGCGCGCGACGACCTGAACGCGCCTCGCTTGAAAGACCTAGCGCGGCTCGACGACGGCGCCTTCCGCAGGCATTTCTCCGGCTCGCCGGTGAAACGCATCGGACGCAGCCGCTTCGTCCGCAACGTGCTGATAGCCATCGGGAATTCGGGGGAAGCGAAGCTTGCCGGAGAAGCCGAGCGGCTCATCGGCGACGATGCGCCGCAGGTGCGCGGCGCCGCGATCTGGGCGCTGCAACGCCTGGCGCCCGGCCGCGCTGCCAAGCTGTCAACGCAATTCGCTCAACGCGAAGCCGACAACGACGTCCGCGGCGAATGGCGCGCGGCAGAAAGCGAGGCACGCACATGACGCGCCATACGGCCCTGCACCACCCGAGCTTCCGGCTTCCCTCGCGTCGCCACCGCGACGAGGTCGCGCTCCGGCGCGGATCGCTCGGCGCAGGCGCCGCCGGCGCCATTGCGCTCGGATCGCTCGCCATCGGCGCGATTGCGATCGGTGCGCTCGCGATCAACCGAATGGCCATCAAGCGGGCACGGATCGAGCGCCTCTCCGTCGGCACGCTCGAGGTCGACAAGCTTATCGTGCACGAACGCGAATCCGACAGGTAGCGCCGGGGCGATGGCGGAGCCGACCTACTTCAAATCCGCAGCCGCGTGGCGGCGTTGGCTGGAAAAGAACCACGATAAGGCGACGGAGAAGCTCGTCGGCTTTCACAAGGTCGGCTCCGAGAAGTCCGGCATCACCTACAAGCAGGCGCGCGACGAGGCGCTCTGCTTCGGCTGGATCGACGGCCTCCGCCGCGGCGGGGAGACGACGTGGCAGATCCGCTTCACGCCACGCCGGCCGAAAAGCATCTGGAGCGCCGTCAACATCAAACAGATTGAGGAGTTGAAGGCCGCCGGCCGCATGCACGCGGCCGGGCTCGCCGCATATGAGACGCGCGATCCGGAGCGGCAGAAGCTCTATTCGTTCGAGAACAGAACATCCGCTGTGCTTGCGCCAGCGGAGGAGCGCGCGTTCCGCGCCGACAAGAAAGCCTGGGCATTCTTCTCCGCCATGCCGCCGTCCTACCGCCGGCCGGCAATCTGGTGGGTCGTGAGCGCCAAGCGCGAAGAGACGCGCGCGCGGCGGCTTCAGACGCTGATCGCCGACTCCGCCGCCGGCCGGAAGATCAAGCCGCTGACGCTGCCGTCGCGAAACACATGACGAAGCTCTTCGTCTTCGGGCTCGGCTATTCGGCGCGCGCGGTGGCCGCGCGCATGCGCAACAGTCTCGACGCGGTCTGGGGCACGACACGCGATCCGGAGAAGCTTTCCGAGATCACAGCGCTCGGCATCACGCCGCTGCTCTTTGATGGAAGCCGCAACGTGTCCCCTCCCCCGTTGCGGGAGAGAGCGCTCTCAGAGGTTGGCCACATCCTCGTCTCGATCGCGCCGGACGAAGCCGGCGATCCGGTGCTCCGGCATTTCACGGAGGAGATCGCAGCAGCGCAGCCGAAGGCGCTCGTCTATCTCTCCACCGTCGGCGTCTACGGCGACCACGGCGGCGCCTGGGTCGACGAGACGAGCGAATGCCGACCCGTTTCGAAGCGCTCGCGCCAGCGCGTCGCGGCGGAGGACGCATGGCGGCGCTTCGCCGACGCAATCGGCGCGCCGCTTGCGATCGTCCGCCTTGCCGGCATTTACGGGCCGGGGCGCGGGCCGTTCGAGAAGATCAGGCGCGGCACCGCGCGCCGCATCGTCAAGCCCGGCCAGGTTTTCAACCGCATCCACGTCGACGACATCGCTCGGATCGTCGAAGCGGCCTTCGCCCGCCGCGCCGACGGGATCTTCAACGGCACAGACGACGAGCCTGCGCCGCCGCAGGACGTGCTTGCCTATGCCGCGGAGCTTCTCGGCCTTCCCCCGCCCCCGGAGGTTCCGTTCGAGACGGCGGAGCTTTCGGACATGGCGCGCAGCTTCTACGGCGAGTCGAAACGGGTCCGAAACGACAAGATCAAGCGCGAACTGGTCGTCGGCCTTGCTTTTCCCACCTATCGCGAGGGTTTGAGGGCGATCCTCGAAGCTGGCGATTAAGGCTCCGCTAACCAACGGTTTCCGCTGTCATAATCCTGTCGGCAACGTGTTCCACAGAGGCGCGATGGTCGAATTTGCGCGATTCGTCGAGGCGCTCTGTGTCGTCGCTGCAGTCCTTCATGTGACGAGCATCCTGGTCGTCGGCCTGCGGGCCCGCTTCCCGCGTCGGCTGTCGCACGTTCCGGCCGAGGCGCCTGGCGTCAGCGTCGTCAGGCCCGTCTGTGGGCTGGAGAACCGGATCGAAGCTACGCTTCGCTCGACCTTTCAGCTTACCTATCCCCACTACGAGGTCATCTTCTGCGTCGCATCGGAGCGCGATCCGATCGTGCCGCTGGTCAAGTCGCTGATCGCCGAGCATCCGAACGTGCGCGCGTCGCTTCTCGTCGGCGACGACCATTTCAGCGTCAATCCGAAGCTCAACAATTGCGTCAAAGGCTGGGAGGCGGCGTCCTACGGCTGGATCGCGATGGCCGACAGCAATGTGCTGATGCCGCGCGACTACATCGAACAGCTTCTGAGCCGCACCGACGCGGAGACGGCGATCGCCAGCGCACCGCCCGTCGGCAGCGATCCGGACGGGCTTTGGGCGGAGCTCGAATGCGCATTCCTGAACACCTATCAGGCGCGCTGGCAACTCGCGGCCGACGCCGTCGGGCTCGGCTTCGCACACGGCAAGAACATGCTCTGGCGTCGCGACGTCCTCGAGAGTGCCGGCGGCATCCGCGCACTCGCTGCCGAGCCGGCGGAGGACGCCGCCGGCACCAAGATTGTGCGCGCGCGCGGGCTGAAGGTGCACCTCGTGCCTCAGCCCTTCCCGCAGCCGCTCGGCCACCGCAAGCTAGGCGAGGTCTGGCGGCGGCAGCTCCGCTGGGCGCGACTGCGGCGCTCTTCGTTCAAAGGCTTCTTCCTTCCGGAGATCCTGTCGGGCGGCTTCCTGCCGCTTCTCGGCGTCTCGTTCCTGGCGGCGGACGGCCTTCTGCCGGTGACCGCGGCGCTCGCCGGCATCGCGGCATGGTACGCCGCAGAATGCCTCCTCGCCTTGGCGCTTCGTTGGCCGCTCTCGTGGCGAGCGCCTCTCCTCGCCGTGCTGCGCGACTTCATGCTGCCATGCCTTTGGACCGCGGCCGTCTGCGGCAACGAGTTCGTCTGGCGCGGCACCGCGATGAGCATCGGCAAGCCCGCCGAGCCGGACAGCACCCTGCAACTCGCCGAAGAGTAGGCGCCCTATACACGCGTTCTCAGCATCACCGCCTTCTCCGGTGAGACCTTCTGCCTGATCGCGATGATGAAGACGCCGACAAGCGCGATCGCCGTCCCGATCGCCTTGCGCGTATCGAAATTGTCGCCCGTCAGCCAGACGCCGAGGCCGATCGCCATCAGCGGCGACATCAGCGTCAGCGGCGCGATGAGATTGGCGTCGTGGCGCTGGATGAGCCCGTAATAGGCCGTATGCGCCACGACCGAAACGATCAGCGCCGAAAAGAGCAGGATCAGAAGGAACGGCCATCCGGCATTGATCGCGGCGGCAAACTGATTCTGTTCCAGAAGCGCCGAGAGCGGCGTTAGCACGACAACGGAGGCGAAGCCCACCCACGCCTGGATTCGAAGCGGCCGCACGATCTCGAGCTGCTTCATCATCACTGCGCCGAGGGCGCCAGAGAAGGCCGCTGCCGCGACGAAGAGGAGGCCCGTGGAAAGCTCAAACCCGCCCGGGTCCCACATGACGAGGAGCACGCCGGAGACCGCGAGCGCGATCCCGAGCCCCCGCCTCCAGCGGATGCGCTCTCCAAGCAGCAGGATCGAAAGCACCGTCACCATGGGCACACCGAGCTGCAGCACGACCGCAGCGGACGACGGAGCAGCGGTTCGCAGGCCCAGGAACATCAGGCCGAAGCCGCCTCCGCCCATCAGTACACCGACCACGAAAGCGCGCCAGTGCGGGCGCGGCATTGGAAGGAGCCAAGGCGCGACGGCAAGCGCGATGAGGGCGGAGCGCGCCGCCGCGAAGAAAATCGGCGGCACGTGTAGTTCCCCGACGAGGACTTTCGCCGCGATCATGTTGAGGGCCCAGACCGCGCAGACGAGCACGAAGATGATGAAATCGCGAAGGGACATCAGGGGGAGGGCTTGAGAGCTAGGGCCGCCGGGAGGAAGGCGCGAAATGCCGCGCCGCGGCTGGAAGAAGACGGACGCCCCTGCCTAGCCGCTCCAATCGAGCACCACCTTACCGCTCTCGCCTTTGGCCATGGCCTCGAACGCCTGGCGGAACTCGGCAGCCGGAAAACGGTGGGTGATCACTCGGCGAATGTCGAGGCCCGACTGCAGCATGGCGATCATCTTGTGCCAGGTCTCGAACATCTCGCGGCCGTAGATGCCTTTGATCGTCAGCATGTGGAAGACGATCTTCGTCCAATCGACCGGGAACGGCCGCGCCGGGATCCCGAGCATGGCGATCTTGCCGCCGACGAGGATCGTATCGAGCATTTGGTTGAGCGCCGCCTCCGCCCCACTCATCTCCAGCCCGACGTCGAAGCCCTCGCGCATGCCGAGGCGCTGCATCACCGACTTCAGGTCCTCCTTCGCCACGTTCACCGGCACGACATCGGCAACCCTGCCGGCGAGCTCCAGCCGATAGGCGTTGATATCGGTGACGACCACGTGACGCGCGCCGACATGGCGCGCGACGGCGGCAGCCATGATGCCGATCGGCCCGGCCCCGGTGACGAGCACGTCTTCGCCGACGAGGTCGAAGGAGAGCGCCGTGTGGACGGCATTGCCGAGCGGATCGAGGATCGCGCCGAGCTCGTCGTCGACATCGTCGGGGAGAGCCACCGCGTTGAAGGCCGGGATCTTCACGTAACTGGCGAAGGCGCCGGGGATGTTGACGCCGATGCCGCGTGTCTCCGGGTCGAGGTGGTAGCGCCCGCCGCGCGACGCCCGGCTCCGCATGCCGATGACGTGCCCCTCGCCCGAGACCCGCTGACCCGCCTTCAGGCCGCGCACGGAGGAGCCCACCTCGACGATCTCGCCGGCATATTCGTGACCGACGATCATCGGCACGGGAATCGTCTTCTGCGCCCACGCGTCCCAGTTCCAGATGTGGATGTCGGTGCCGCAGATGCCGGTCTTCGCCACCTTCACCAACACCTCGTCCGGGCCGATCTCCGGCACCGGCTCGTTTTGCAGCCACAGGCCCGGCTCTGCCTTCGCCTTGACCAGCGCCTTCATGTCGTTGCGCATCAGACGATCCCAAGTTCCTTTCCGGCGTCCTTGAACGCCCGGATCGCCATATCGACGTCGGCCTCCGAAAGCGCCGCCGACATCTGCGTGCGGATGCGCGCTCTGCCCTTCGGCACCACCGGATAGAAGAAACCGGCGACATAGATGCCCCGCTCGTCGAGCGCCGCCGCCATGTCCTGCGCGCGCCCCGCCTCGTGCAGCATCACCGGGATGATCGGCGTCTTGCCAGGCAGGCATTCGAAGCCAGCCGCCTCAAGCCCTTCACGGAAACGCGCGACGAGCTTCATCAGGTGTGCGCGGCGGTCGTCGGCATCTTCAGCGATGTCGATCGCCTTGAGCGAGCCCGCCGCAACGGCAGGCGCCAGGGAATTCGAAAAGAGATAGGGCCGTGCGCGCTGCCGCAGCATGTCGACGACGGCCTGCGGCGCTGCGACGAAGCCGCCCATGCCGCCGCCGAGCGTCTTGCCGAGCGTGCCCGTGACGATCTGAACGCGATCGCCCGCGCCTGTCAGCGCCGGCGAGCCGCGCCCGCCCTCGCCAAGGTGCCCGTGGGCATGGCAGTCGTCCACCATCACGAAAGCGTCGTAGCGCTGCGCGAGATCGCATATCTCGGGCAGCTTCGCCACGTAGCCGTCCATGGAGAAGACGCCGTCGGTGGCGACGAGCTTGAAGCGCGCGCCGTCGGCCTCCGCTTGGCGGAGCTGCGCCTCCAGATCGCCCATGTCGGAGTTGGCGAAGCGATAGCGCTTCGCCTTGCAAAGCCGGATGCCGTCGATGATCGAGGCGTGGTTGAGCGAGTCGGAGATCACCGCGTCCTCGGCGGAAAGCAGCGGCTCGAACACACCGCCGTTCGCGTCGAAGCAGGCGGCGAAGAGGATGGCGTCGTCCTTGCCGAGCCAGCGCGCGATGCGCTCCTCAAGCGCGCGGTGCAGTGTCTGCGCGCCGCAGATGAAGCGAACTGACGCCATTCCGAAGCCGAATTCGTCGAGCGCCTCGCGTGCCGCTTGGATCACCTCCGGGTGGTCGGCAAGGCCGAGATAATTGTTGGCGCAGAGGTTGAGCATCTCCCGCTCGCCGCCCTGCGCCTTCGCGTCTCGGATGCGGATATGCGTAGATTGCGGCGTCGTGATCAGCCGCTCGCGCTTATAGAGGCCGTCCGCCTCGATGGCAGCGACCGTCGTGTCGAGATGAGCGATGAAAGGATGCGTCACGAGGGCCTCGGAGGGTTGGCGCGCAATCTAGTCCCGCGCCGCAGCAGCGCAAGGCCGGCCGATGTCGCGCCCGCGGGCGCACGACGAGATCGCTGACGCGATCGTGCGCTTCATGCAGAGCCTGTGAAGGCGGCCGCATCAAACGAAAAGGCCCGCGGCGGGTGCGCCGCGGGCCCTGATCGTTGTCGCGAAGCCGGAAGGCGCTACTCGGCCTTCTCCTCGCTGTCCGCCTCTTCGGCGGCCGGCTCCTCGTCGCCGTCTTGCTGCTTCTTCAGCGCGGCGCCGAGAATATCGCCGAGCGAGGCGCCGGAATCGGTCGACCCGTATTGGGCGACCGCCTCCTTCTCCTCGGCGATTTCGAGCGCCTTGATGGAGAGCGAGATCTTCCGGTTCTTCTTGTCGATATTGGTGACGCGGGCATCGACCTTCTCGCCGGGGGCGAAGCGGTCGGGCCGCTGCTCGGAGCGCTCCCGCGAAAGCTCGGCGCGGCGAATGAAGGCTGTCATGTCGGAATCGGCGATCTTCACCTCGATGCCGGAATCCATGACTTGCGTCACCTCGCCGGTGACGATGGCGCCCTTCTTGAGACCGCTGACGGCCTCCATCGGATCGCCGCCGACCTGCTTGACGCCGAGCGAGATGCGCTCCTTCTCGATGTCGACGTCGAGCACCTTGGCCTGAACGACGTCGCCCTTCTTGTAGTCCTCCATCGCCTCTTCGCCGGAGCGATTCCAGTCGAGGTCGGAGAGATGGACCATGCCGTCCACGTCGTTCTCCAGCCCGAGGAAGAGACCGAACTCGGTCTTGTTCTTGACCTCGCCCTCGACCGTCGAGCCGACCGGATGCTTCTCCGCGAACTCCTCCCACGGATTGCGCATGGTCTGCTTGAGGCCGAGCGAGACTCGACGCTTGGCGGCGTCGACCTCCAGGATGACCACCTCAACCTCCTGCGAGGTGGAGACGATCTTGCCAGGATGCACGTTCTTCTTCGTCCAGCTCATCTCGGAGACGTGGATCAGACCTTCGATCCCCGGCTCCAGCTCCACGAAGGCGCCGTAGTCGGTGATGTTGGTGACGCGGCCGGTAAAGCGTGCGCCGATCGGGTACTTCGCCTCGATGCCCTCCCACGGATCCGCCTCGAGCTGCTTCATGCCGAGCGAGATACGGAAGGTCTCCGGGTTGATGCGGACGATCTGCACCTTGACCGTCTCGCCGATATTGAGAATCTCGGAGGGATGGTTGACGCGCCGCCACGCCATGTCGGTGACGTGAAGCAGTCCGTCGATGCCGCCGAGATCGACGAACGCGCCGTACTCGGTGATGTTCTTGACGACACCGTCGACCACCTGGCCCTCGGAGAGGCGCTGCACCAGCTCGGAGCGCTGCTCGGCGAGCGTGTCCTCAAGCACCGAGCGGCGCGAGACGACGATGTTGCCGCGCCGCTTGTCCATCTTGAGGATGCGGAACGGCTGCGGCGAATTCATCAGCGGGCCGACGTCGCGCACCGGGCGCACGTCCACTTGGCTGCGCGGCAGGAAGGCCACGGCGCCGTCGAGATCGACGGTGAAGCCGCCCTTCACCTGGTTGAAGATCTGACCGGTGACGGTCTCGTTCTTCTCGAAGCTCTCTTCGAGCCTGACCCAGCTTTCCTCGCGGCGCGCCTTCTCACGGGAAAGCATCGCCTCGCCGAGCGCGTTCTCCACGCGCTCCAGATAGACTTCCACTTCATCGCCGGGCTGAAGCTCGCCGTCGCGTCCTCTGACGCCGAATTCCTTCAGCGGCACCCGCCCTTCGACCTTGAGGCCGACGTCGATGATGGCGACGTCCTTCTCGATGGCGATGACCTTGCCTTTGACGACCGAGCCCTCGGCGAGATCCGTCTTGGCGAAGGACTCTTCCAGAAGAGCGGCGAAGTCCTCCCTGCTGGGTTGCATCTCAGCTACTTGCATCAAAACTCCTGACAGCAGGTCGACCGGACCTGCTCTGCGCCGAGCGCTAGTGTTGCACCTGTCGCTCCCGACCTCCCCGCTTCGAATTGAGCGGGCCGGCGCCATGAGGCCGAGGGCAACGATCTTGGTTCCAAAAGGCGGTGAGGCCTGCGAACGACAACAGGCGCACCCCGAGGGCGCGCCCTTCATCCTCTCGCGATCTTGCGGCCCACGTAGTCGACGGCCGCCCGGAACGCGGCCTCTATATCCAAATCGGTTGTATCGAGCAAGTAAGCGTCCGGGGCGGGTCTGAGCGGCGAATCTGCCCGCGCCATGTCACGCTCGTCGCGCCGCTTGAGGTCTGCGAGAACCCCCGCCTCCGAGATATCGGAGCCGCCGGCGCGCATTTCAAGCGCCCGGCGGCGTGCGCGGGTCTCCGGTGAGGCGGTAACGTAGAGCTTCGCCGGCGCGTCGGGAAAGACGACGGTGCCGATGTCGCGCCCGTCGAGCACGGCGCCCGGCGGCGCGCAGGCGAAGTCACGCTGCTTCTCGCGCAGCGCCAACCTGAGCCGCGGCATCACCGCGACGCGCGAGGCGGCCTCCCCGATCGTGTGGCTCGCGAGCCGCTTGGGGTTGAGCGTCGAGAAGTCGAGTGTCTCGGCCGCCGCAACGGCGGCGTCCTCGTCGTCGAGGTCGGCGCCCATCTTGAGGAGCTGCTCGGCAACGGCGCGGTAGGTGAGCCCCGTGTCGAGATGGCGAAGCCCGAAATACGCAGCGAGCCGTCGAGCGAGCGTCCCCTTGCCGCTCGCGGCCGGGCCGTCGATCGCAACGACGGTCACGCCGCTTCGGCGCCGTCGGCAAAGCCGGCGCCAAGACCCTTCAAGAGAGCGACGAAGGTCGGAAACGACGTGGCGATGGTGGCGCTGTCGTCAACGGTGACGGGCCGCTCCGCGGCGAGCCCCATGACGAGGAAGCTCATGGCGATGCGATGGTCGAGATGGGTCGGCACCGTACCACCGCCCTTCACGCGTCCACCCTCAACGGCAAGGCTCGCCTCGCCCTCGCGGCATTCGACCCCGTTCGCTTCGAGCCCGCGCACGACCGCGGCAAGGCGATCGGACTCCTTCACGCGAAGCTCTTCGAGGCCTTCCATCACCGTGCGGCCTTCGGCGAAGGAGGCAGCAACGGCGAGCACGGGGTATTCGTCGATCATCGACGGCGCGCGCTCCGGCGGCACCGTCACGCCTTTGAGCTTGGATGCACGCACGTGCACGTCGCCGATCGTCTCTCCGCCGGAGAGCCGCTCGTTCTCGATCTGAAGGTCGGCGCCCATCTCCTTCAGCGTCGCGATCAAGCCGGTGCGGGCAGGATTGAGAAGCACGTTCTCGATCGTCACCTCCGAGCCCTCGACGAGGAGCCCGGCGACGATCAGGAAGGACGCCGAGCTCGGATCGGCCGGAACGGTGATCGCCTGCGGCTTAAGCCGCGGCCGTCCGACAAGGCGGATGACGGTCGCGCCGTCAAGGGCGCGTTCCGTCGAGACATCGGCCCCGAAGCCCTTCAGCATCCGCTCGGTATGGTCGCGCGTCGCGACGGGCTCGATCACCGTCGTCACGCCGGCAATGTTGAGCCCGGCGAGAAGCACCGCCGACTTCACCTGCGCGGACGGCACCGGCACGCGATATTCGATTGCCGCCATCTTCGTGCCGGCCTTGACGGACAGTGGCAGGCGGTCGCCGGTGCGCGCCACCACCTCCGCGCCCATCCGGCGGAGCGGATCGAGCACGCGGCCCATCGGCCGCTTCGACAGCGAGGGGTCGCCGACGAAGGTCGAGGCGAACGGGCAAGACCCGGCGATGCCGATCGTAAGGCGCACGCCGGTGCCGGCATTGCCGAAGTCGAGCACGCTCTCCGGCTCGGCAAGCTTGCCGATGCCGCGGCCGTGCACATGCCAGATTCCGTCATTGGCTTTCGCGACCGTCGCTCCGTAGGCGCGCATCGCCGCCGCCGTCGCCATCACGTCTTCCGATTCGAGCAGGCCGGAGATCGTCGTCTCGCCCTCCGCAAGCGCGCCGAGCATCAGCGAGCGGTGCGAGATCGACTTGTCGCCGGGAACGGCCGCGCGGCCACGGAGCGGCCCGGAGGGCAGCGCGCTCAAGGGCTTTCGGAAAGCGTGGGTCATCTCTTCGGCATGAAGGTTGCAGGCCCCGTCGCCGGGTCTCGTGAAGACGGCGGGGTGGTAGCACACCGCCCAATCGAGGTCACCATGCGACGGCCCCTCTCTCCGATGGGGAAAAGGAGGAAAGAAGGTGTTTGACAGCGCTATAAGCCGTCGCTAGGCACGCGACGCGTTCCACCAAGAGGCTGAAGAGACGTGGCGAAACCTGAGCTCGGCACGAAACGCACCTGCCCTTCCTGCGGCACCAAGTACTACGACCTGAACCGCAACCCGATCGTCTGCCCGAATTGCGGCACGGTCTTCGAGGTAGCGATCCCGGCGCGCGCCGCGGAGCGCAAGCCCGAGCCGGCTCCGAAGGCCGCCGCGGCTGCGGAGACCACCGAGGTCGAGCGCGAGGAGGAAGTCGTCTCGCTGGAAGAGGTCGAGGAGGAGGAAGAGGCCGCCGTCGGACCCGACAGCGACGAGGAGGAAGAGGAGACCGTCGACATCCCCGACGCCGAGATCGAGGTGGAAGAGGACGACGACAGCGTGCCCGATCCCTTCCTCGAGGAGGAAGAGGAGGAAGGCGAGGACGTCGCCGGCCTGCTCGACGTCGACGAGGAGGACGAGGAGGAGCGCTAGAAGGCGCTCTTCGCATCGCGGTCCGCCTCATAGGCTCCGCCGCGGACCTTGCATTTCACCGGGTTGCCGCCTAGGTAGCCGCGATCCCGCGGGGGACCCCAAACCCCGCGCGCATGGACGGGGCCGTAGCTCAGTTGGGAGAGCGCGTGAATGGCATTCACGAGGTCAGCGGTTCGATCCCGCTCGGCTCCACCAGCTTTCGCCCCGAAGCAGAGAAGATTTGCGTCGCACCCGATGGGCGCAGGCCGGCTGAACCGCACGAATCCGGCCGGTCGCCGCTATCTTGAAGCGGCTTCCCCCGCTCCCCATATTTGCTCTGAACCGAACAGGATGCCGCAAAGCGGGTCCGGTCGGGCGAAGTCGCTTGAAGGAAAGGACTTTGCAAACCATGACGCGAACGCTTGCCTTTTCGAGCCCCCTCCTCCTCGGTTTCGAGGACATTGAGCGCCTGCTCGACCGCGTGTCGAAAACGGCCGACGGCTATCCGCCCTACAACATCGAGCGGGTTGCGCCGAACGGCGATGCGCGGGCGAAGATCAGGATCACGCTCGCAGTCGCGGGCTTCGATCCTAACGATATCGAAGTAACCGTCGAGGACAATGAGCTTACCGTCAGTGGACGGCAGGGCGACGACACCGACCGCGACTATCTGCATCGCGGCATCGCGGCACGGCAGTTCAAGCGGACGTTCGTCCTGGCCGACGGTATCGAGGTGGCAGGCGCTGAGCTGAAGGACGGGTTGCTTTCGATCGACATGGTGCGGCCCGAGACGGCGAAGACCGTGAAGCGCATCCCGATCACCTCCCGCGGCTGAAGGAGACTGAAATGACCGAGAACGAAACCATCAAAACAATGCCGCAAGACGCATTCGCTGCGCTCGGCGGGGGTCAGATCGCCTATCTCCGGCCAGTACGCTCCGAGGAGGTGAAGGAGCTGTTCCCGCAGGCGCCCGAGTTGACGCCCGGACTGAGCCTTTGGGCGCTTCTCTCCGCGGCCGGGCAGCCGATCATGCTGACCGATTCAAAGGCAGCCGCGATCGCCAGCGCCCATGAGAACGACCTCGAGACAGTGAGCGTGCATTAGGCGCGATCATTCGGGCTAGGAACCGACAACGACAAAGGGCCCCGTTCGGGGCCCTTTTGCTAGGCGGCGTGCGAAGCCGCGGCCGGCGTGGTCAGGATCGCGAAGATCGCGTCGGCGTTTTCCGCGCCGCGGAGCTTCTCCGCCATCTCCGGATCGCGCAGCACGCGGGCCACCCGCGCCAGCGCCTTCAGGTGATCTGCGCCGGCGCTTTCGGGTGCAAGCAGCACGAAGACGAGATCGACCGGCTGGTCGTCGACGGAATCGAACTCAACCGGACGGGCGAGCTTCGCGAAAACGCCGAACAGGCGGTCGAGTGCGGCCGATTTCCCGTGCGGAATGGCAACGCCCTGCCCCACCCCCGTTGAGCCCAGGCGCTCGCGCCGCAAAAGCGTGTCGAAGATTTCGCGCTCCGCCAACCCGGTAAGCCGCGCAGCGGTGGCGGAGACCTCCTGCAGCACCTGTTTCTTCGACTGCGCGTGCACGGATGGAAGCACGGCTTCGGAGGACAGGAGGTCGCTGAGATCCATCATGTTACCCTGAACAGAAACGAGAGCGAGACGCCAGAAGCGCCCGCGTCAATGCTCTTTAAGTCGACGCTTGTAACGCCTGAGCCGCTTCGCCAGCCGCTCGGCGGCTTGGTCGAAACTCGCATGCGCGTCCACGTCAGACCCGTGAACTTCCAACACGACCCCCGAATCGAGATGCAGGGCGAGTTCGGTCTCAAACACATGCCCACTCTTCGACAGCGTGATCTGGCCCGAATAGCCGCGATCGAAATACTTCTGCACGGTGCCGGTCACGGTCTCGTCGATGCGGGAACGTAGCGCCTGCCCAATATCGAAATTCTTACCGGCTATCCTCAGGCTCATAGTGTGCTTCCGATGGCCGGATCGTTCAGCGCGGCGGACCTGTACGCGCGTCGCTCCGCCAAGTCAAACCGAATTGGACTGAGGGCCGGGACGCCGCAGGAAAGGGCGCCGCCGATATCGCTAGGAAGCTTCCTTGAGCCGGCGCTCGCGCCGCCGCTCGACCGAGGAGCCGATCCGCATGATCTCCCGGTACTTCGCGACCGTTCGCCGGGCAATGTCGATTCCCTCGCGCGAAAGAATCGCCACGATGGCGTCGTCGGAGAGTACGGCATTGGCCGGCTCCTCCAAGATCAGTTTGCGGATTCGATGCTTCACGGCTTCCGCGGAATGCGCCTCGCGCCCGGAGGTGGCGGCAATCGAGCCAGTGAAGAAATAGCGGAACTCAAAAATCCCGCGCGGCGTCGCGATCGTCTTGTTGGCGGCGGCGCGGCTGACCGTGGATTCGTGGATGCCGAGAGCGTCGGCAACCATGCGCAGATTGAGTGGCTTCAAATACGCGACGCCGTCCTTGAGGAACCCCTCCTGGCGGCGGACGATCTCCGTCGCCACCTTGAGCACCGTGCGCGCACGTTGGTCGAGGCTCTTCTCCAGCCAACTCGCTTTCTGCAGGCAATCGGCGAGATACTTCTTCTCGGTCTCGCCGCTGACCCGCGTCACGATCTTGGCGTAGTAGGTGCGGTTGACGAGAAGCCGCGGCAGCACCTCGTCGTTCAGTTCGACGATCCAACCGCCCGTCGGCGCCGAACGCACGAAGACGTCGGGCACCAGCGTCCGCACCGGATCGTGCGAGAAAGCGAGGCCCGGCTTCGGGTCGAGCGCGCGCAACGTCGCGACGAGCGCGTCGATACCATCGCGGCCGACACCGCAAAGCGCCGCGAGGCCGGCGCGGTCACCGGCAGCGAGGCGGTCGAGATTGGCGAGCAGCGTTTGCATCGCCGGCGTGAGCAGGCTGCGCTCGGCGAGCTGCAATTCGAGGCACTCGGCGAGCGAGCGGGCGAAGGTCCCGGTCGGCGCGAGCGCCTGGCAGCGCTCGAGCACGCGCTCGACGTCGGCCGGCGGGATGCCGAGGCGCGAGGCGATCGCCTCGGTCGTGGCCGTCAGATATCCCGCCTCGTCGAGCTCGGCGAGAAGTGCGAGCGCAATGGCGCGATCGGCCGGCGCGTTGGAAAACACCGCATCGATCGTTCGCGCCAGCAAGGCCTCGAGGCTCTCCGTCGCCGGAAGGCTCTGGTCGATGCCAAAACCGTCAAGGCTTCCGCCACCGGGGCCAACGCCGCGGCTTGAATACGTGGACGCTTGACCGAGAGACGGCGGGACATCTTCCGGGAAGACATCGGCCGGATCGGCATCGACCTCCGCAACTGCGACGTCCTCAGGAGCAGCGGCCTCGGTCGCGGAGGCTGCGACCTCCGCTTCGTCCGGCGCGGCCGGCTCGCCTTCGCTCGATTCCAGAAGCGGATTTTGCTCAAGCTCGCTCGCTACGAAACGCTCAAGCTCTAGCCCCGACATCTGTAGGAGCCGGATCGCCTGCATGAGCTGCGGCGTAATGACGAGGGACTGGGTCTGCCGAAGCTGAAGCTTGGCCGAAAGAGCCATGACGCTGCCCCACCAACGGGCAAAGGGCTTCCCTACCCTTTCACCTGCCCGTCATATTGCAGTGCAACTTAGCGCCCCTTTTGGCGGAGTCAAAGCCTGAAGCGCTCTCCGAGGTAAACGCGCCTGACTTCCGCGTCGTCGACGATCTCTTCCGCGGTCCCTTCACTCATCACCCGCCCTGCGTGAAGAATGTAGGCGCGGTCGATCAGACCCAGCGTCTCGCGCACATTGTGGTCGGTGATGAGGACGCCGATGCCGCGCCGCTTGAGGTGGCGCACCAGGCCCTGGATATCGGCGACGGCGATCGGATCGATGCCGGCAAACGGCTCGTCGAGCAGCATGAAGACCGGCCGCGAGGCAAGCGCACGCGCGATCTCGCAACGTCGCCGCTCGCCGCCCGAGAGCGAAATCGCCGGCGCCTTCCTGAGGTGCATGATGTGGAACTCTTGAAGCAGCGCGTCGAGATCTTCTTCCCTCAGCGCACGATCAGGCTCCACGATCTCAAGCACCGCGCGGATATTGTCTTCCACCGACAAGCCACGAAAGATCGATGCCTCCTGCGGCAGATAACCGACGCCGAGTCGCGCGCGCTGGTACATCGGCAGATGCGTGATGTCGAAGCCGTCGAGCTCGATGCTGCCGCCATCAGCGCGGATCAAGCCGGTGATCATGTAGAAGACTGTGGTCTTCCCGGCGCCGTTCGGACCAAGCAGGCCCACCACCTCGCCGCGCCGAAGCGCCAGCGAAACGTCTTCTACGACGAGGCGGCCCTTGAAGGAGCGACGGAGTCCGCGCGCAACGAGCCAATCCTGGCCCGGCGGCGCGACGGCACCCTGGTCCTGAAGGCTTCCTGCTTCGTGCTTGTTCAAAACAGTGTCCTTCGCCGCGACGTGCTCATTGGCGGCTTTCGCTCGGCGTGATCAACGTCTGCACGCGGCCGCCCTCCATGCGCCCTATCTTCGTGGTTAGATTGACAACCAGGCGCTCGCCGCGAACAACGTTCTCGCCCTGCGTCAGAAGCACGTTGCCAGTCATGGTGACGAGATCAGTCGCCATCTCGAACACGGCTTGGTCGGCGGTCGCCACCTGATCGCCGGAGCGCACGGTGACGCCCGGACCCGCCTCGAGCCGCGACACCTGCGAGCCGGCGATGGAGCTTTGCGTTGCCCCTGCCGTAGAGCCCTGCTCCGAATCTTTCGTATAGAAGACACGAAGCACGGGCGCCTCGAGCAGCGCACCGCCCTGAAGCACGCGCACATGGCCGGAGTAGATCGCGAGCTTCTCCGCGTCGCGCACTTCGAGCCGGTCGGCCTCGATCTGGATCGGCTTGTCGGAGCCGCTACTGAAGCCGCCGAATGCCGTACCGAAATTCTGAGCGCGCGCGCCACCTGCCGCACACATCACGAACGCGAGCACGACGACGGCGAAGGTCCCGGTTCGCATCGCGCCCTTACTCGCCCGTTGACGCGGTCGTCGCCGGCGCATTCTTCGGCGGCACCAGCAAGGTGCGCACGTCGCCTTCGAGAACCACGACCTTGCCGCCTTCCGTCGCGGAGAACCGCTTGCCGCTCACGTGGCTTTCTCCGATTCCAATCGTCGCCGGATTCTCCGAGACCAACGTGCCCGCGCCGAAGTCCACGTCCGCGTCGGTCAGGTTCAGAGTTTGACCGTTGGGCGACCGCACGACGACCGCGCCGAGAAGCTTGATCGTATCCTTGGCGTGATCGTAGTCGCCGGCTTCGGCGGTGATCGTCGTCATCGTCCCGTCGGCGGACTCGAGCTTGGCCTCGATGTTTTCGAGCCGCACCCTGCCCGGCGTCGACATCGGCTGGATGGCACGCGTCGCGACCACCGAATATTCGCGATGGTTACGATCGAAGCCGGTCAGGTGCGGACGGTCCATGATGATGGAGTTAGGGGTGACGGTGAGGCGCGCCGCGTCGAGATCGAGGGCGGCCGGCATCGCCAGCCGCGTCACCACCACAAAGCCCGCCACCGACGCCACTCCCAGGAGTGGCAGGAGCACGCGCAGGACGCGAACCAGCCAGCTGTGGCGGCGCGCCGCCGCGAAAGCCCTGAGCCGGGCGCCGCGATCAGGGCTCACCGCCTGCCAGGAGGCCGATATGGCCATGTCCAAATCCGTCATTCCGAACCGGTTTGCGCGCGAGAGTGTGGTGATTTGGGGGCGCCCGCAAGCCCGGCGCGAATCCGGCTCTTCTCAGGAATGGGAGAAAATGTCCTCGCCTTCCCACCCGAGGAGGTCGAGCTCGGCCCGCACCGGGACGAAACCGAAGCAGGATTCGGCGAGCTCTAGCCGCCCTTCGCGGATGAGCCGGGCTTCCAGCGCCGCCTTGATCGCATGCAGATGAAGCACGTCGGAGGCCGCGTATTCGAGCTGCGCGTCGGTCAGCTTCTCCGCGCCCCAGTCGGAGGATTGCTGTTGCTTGGATATCTCGAAACCGAGGATCTCGCGCGCCAGCTCCTTGAGGCCGTGACGGTCGGTGTAGGTGCGGACGAGCCGCGACGCGATCTTGGTGCACCAGACCGGCGATACGGAAATGCCAAGCGAGTGCTTCAGCATCGCCACGTCGAAACGGGCAAAGTGGAAGATCTTGGTGATCTCGGGATCGGTGAGGAGCAGGCCGAGATTGGGGGCGCTTGTCTGGCCGTTGGCGATGTGGACCACGTCGACCGTGCCGTCACCCGGCGAAAGCTGTACGACGCAGAGCCGATCGCGGCCGGGCTTCAGCCCCATCGCCTCGGTATCGACCGCGACCTCGCCGCTATAAGCCGACAGGTCGTGCAGGTCGCCTTCATGCACGCGGATGTTCGTCAGCGGGACACCCCCTTGATCAACCCGCTCCAAACACCGCCGGAGGAGTTCCGGCCGCAGGCGTGATGAAGAACAATAGAACCTTGATTCTAAATCGGATTTTCTTGCCCGACATGCTTTGATGTATCAGGCGCCCCAAGGCTTCGCAAGAGTCCGACCTAGTTGAACAGGCTCGACACCGATTTCTCCAGCGCCGTGCGGCTCACCGCCTCGCCGAGCAGCGCGGCGATGGAAACGATGCGGATATTGCGCGCGGAGAGCACCGCGCTCGTCGGCTCGATGGAGTCGGTGATGACGAGCTCGGTCAGCTTGGAGGCGGTAATGCGCGCAACCGCGCCGCCCGACAAGACGCCGTGCGTGATGTAGGCGGCGACCGAGGTGGCGCCGCGGTCGAGCAGCACGTCAGCGGCGTTGCAAAGGGTGCCGCCGGAATCGACGATGTCGTCGACCAGCAGGCAGGCGCGACCCTCCACGTCTCCGATGACGTTCATCACTTCCGATTCGCCGGGGCGCTCGCGTCGCTTGTCGACGATGGCAAGCGACGCATCGATGCGCTTGGCGACGATACGCGCGCGCACCACGCCGCCGACGTCGGGAGAGACCACCATGAGATGGTTATGGTCGTAGCGCTCGGCGATATCGCGCACGAAGACCGGGGCGGCGAACAGGTGGTCTGTGGGTATGTCGAAGAAGCCCTGTATCTGCCCGGCATGCAGGTCGACCGTCAGCGCCCGGTCGGCACCCGCCGTAGTGACCATATTGGCGACGAGCTTGGCGGAGATCGGCGTGCGGCCAAGCGATTTCCGGTCCTGCCGGGCGTAGCCGTAATAGGGGATCACCGCGGTGATCCGTCGCGCCGAGGCGCGACGGAGCGCGTCGATGATGATCAGGAGCTCCATCAGGTTGTCGTTCGCGGGAAAGCTCGTCGACTGCACGACGAACACGTCCTCGCCGCGCACGTTCTCCTGGATCTCGACGAAGATCTCCTGGTCGGCGAAGCGGCGCACGGCTGCCTGGGCGAGGTCGATCTGAAGATAGTGGGCGATCGCCCGGGCGAGGGTTTCGTTGGAGTTCCCGGCGACGATCTTCATCTTTCCAGGCAGTCCCCGGGCACCCTGCCGGCCCGTCGCACAGCCCCCGAAGAAGGCGGGGCGCGGGGCCTTTTAGCAATGGCACAAAAGCTTCACAACCGCGGCACCGCGCAGGTGCGACCTTTTTCGACAACTGCGGCGAAAACGACAGGAAAGCGCCGTTGCGACACGCCGGCATGGTTTACGCCGCCTTTTCCTTCTCGGCCCGAACGGGCATGCTTCCTCCACTGCCGGTCAACTCAGGGGATGGACGCAACGTGTCGATGCCATCAGGCCCGATGATCGTCCTCGCGGTGCTAGGGCTCGCCGCGGGATTTGGCGGGACGCCGGCCCTGGCGGCCGACGA
>Ga0315553_10000110_pt1 | contig 68058 bp, 59 predicted proteins | sample SalMarSW160140MG_FD_203099 | JGI IMG/M metagenome (GOLD analysis project Ga0315553, IMG submission 203099) | Salt marsh sediment microbial communities from the Plum Island Ecosystem LTER, Massachusetts, United States - Salt Marsh Sediment SW1601-40 ... | reverse complement strand
TAATGAAACTTACTGCGAAGATCAAACTGCAACCTGCGCCATATCAATTCGATATGTTGCTCCAAACTCTGGAGAAAGCCAATGCCGCCTGCAACTATGCCAGCGAACAGGCATGGGATAGCAAGACGTTTCGACAATACGACCTGCATCAACTTGTCTACAACGACATTCGTGAGAGATTCGGACTTGCCGCGCAGATGACTGTCCGGGCTATCGCTAAAGTTTCTTATGCCTACAAAATCAACCAAAAGGGTCGGCGCAACTTTAGCTCGCATGGCGCGTTTCCCTACGACAGCCGCATCCTCAATTTCAAGACTGCCGCCAAAAAAGTTAGTATCTGGACTCTTGATGGACGCCAGCACATGCCTTATCTGTGCGGTGAACGTCAGCATGAATTGCTGGAAGGCAAACGCGGCGAGGCCAATTTGTGTTACATAGATGGCGAGTTTTACCTTTTCGTCTCTTGCGAAGTTGAAACGCCAGAAACCCAAGACGTTGAGGTTTTTCTTGGTATAGACTTGGGTATTGTCAATATTGCATCCGATTCCGATGGCGAGACATTCAGCGGCGAACAAGTTGAAGAGAGTCGTCGCAAGTTTGCGCACCGCCGCCGAAATCTTCAACGCAAAGGCACGCGTGCTTCCAAGCGCAAACTCAAGACAATTCGATATAACCAATCTCGTTATCAAACGGACGTTAATCACCAGATCAGCAAAGCAATCGTGCAAAAAGCGAAACGCACCGGACGCGGCATTGCCCTTGAAATGCTCAAGGGAATTACGCAGCGGGTAAGAGTTACTCGTAAGCAGAGAGCACGTTTGCATAACTGGTCCTTTGGTCAACTGGCGTCCTTTGTCCTTTACAAAGCTGAGTTGGCAGGTATGCCGGTCATATTCGTTGACCCGAAATACACCAGCCAGTCCTGCTCTGTATGTGGGTATATTGATAAACGCAATCGACCCGATCAAGCTACTTTCTCCTGCGTGTCCTGCGGTTTCTCTGCATCGGCAGACACCAATGCGGCCGTGAATATTGCGGTCAGGGCTGTTGTCAACCAGCCAAACGGGCTTCTTGCCCAAGGTAGCGCGGCTTAGCCGTAGTTACAAGCTCCCTGCTTCACCTGTCCCGGTGTCTTGGGATAGCGGGGAGTAGTTGACGGGATTTCAAGTACTCCTTCGAGATCGAATTTGTCATTCATCGTGCTCTTCCTGGGGCTCGCGTACGATGTAGAGTGGGCGGCCCTTGCTTTCATCATAGATGCGCCCGATATATTCACCTAAAATCCCGAGCGAGATAAGCTGGACCCCTCCCAGAAATAAAACTGCAATCAGGGTGCTCGCCTGACCGAAAAAAGCCTGGTTGCCCATCAGACGAAGTATGGCGACGACCGGTATGGCAAAGATGCTCAAAATCGCGCTAACAAACCCGAGATAAGTCGCGATCTGGAGCGGGAAGTAGGAGAAGCCTGTGATCGCGTTCAGCGCCAGACGCAGCATCTTACGAAATGGGTACTTGGTCTCCCCGGCAAAGCGGGCTGCCCTGCGGTAGGGAACACCAGTCTGCTTGAAACCCACCCAGGCGACCATCGCTCGCGGGAAGCGGTGCTGCTCGCGCATACGCTTCAAGGCATCCACCACAGCCCGATCCATTAGGCGGAAGTCACCCGTATCGAGAGGCAGGTCCACATCTGTGATGCGGTTGATCAGTCGGTAGAACAAGGCGGCCGTGAAGCGTTTAAACCAGGTTTCCCCTTCACGCTCTGCACGCACAGCATAGACGACTTCAAAGCCTTCCTGCCAGCGGGCGACAAGTTCCGGGATTACTTCCGGTGGATCCTGCAGGTCAGCGTCCATAATCACGACCGCGTTTCCCCGGCTGTAATCCAGGCCTGCGGTAATACCGATCTGGTGTCCAAAATTACGGGCAAAGATGACCGGTCTCAGGCGGGCTTCCTCGGCTGCCTGCTCTTCGATCCACTCCCGTGAGCCATCCGTCGAACCATCATCGATCATGATCAGTTCCCAGGACTGACCCAGACCCTGCATGACCTCGGTGATCCGCCGGTAGAGTTCGGGCAGGGATTCCAGCTCGTTAAAGACAGGGACTGCTACCGAGATAGAGACCGGTTTATCGGCCATCAGCATCGCCTCTTTCAAGCTCTTGCTGCAAAGCAGAAATATCAGGACTGATCACGGGAGCCTCCCCGGCTGCCTGCATCGCAGCCCGAACATCCTTCAACCCACTGCCTGTAATCAGGACCAACGCCTCATCACCGCCACCGATCAGGTTTTGATCAAGCGCTGCTTTCAACCCGGCAAAGGCTGCTGCCCCGGCCGGCTCGGCAAAGATCGCCGTCCTCTTTCCTAACTCGGCGATCGCATCCAGGATGGCTTCATCGGGCACAGCAAGGTAGCGACCACCCGTTTGCGTAGCTGCCCGCAGGGCACGCAATCCATCGCGGGGAAGATCGACGGAGATGCTGTCGGCGAGCGTATCGGCGTGCACGGGGTCGATCTTCTCGGTGCCGTTATTGAAGGCATTGGTGATCGCAGCCGAGCCTTCAGATTGGATCCCAAAGATTCGAGGCATACGTCCAATCCAGCCCAGTGCGAGCAGATCCTTAAAGCCTTTGTGGAGCCCCGAGATGATGTTCCCATCCCCAACAGAGACGAAGAGCACATCCGGGACAACCCATGTAGAGTCACCGTTGTCAATCGAAAGCTGCTCTGCAATTTCGAAGGCGGCGGTCTTTTTACCTTCGGCCGTGAAGGGATTGTAGCCTGTATTGCGGCAGTACCACCCAAACTTCTCGGCCGCTATCAGGCTTAGATCAAAGGCATCATCATAAGTGCCGTCGACCAGAATTACCCTGGCGCCGAAGATCAGGAGCTGGGCGACCTTCGCCTGGGGTGCGTTTTTTGGGGCCAGGATCACGGCTGGTATGCCTGCGGCTGCAGCCATGCCGGCCAGCGCTGCGCCGGCGTTCCCAGTGGAGGCTGTTATTACAACCTCCGCTCCGATTTCGCGCGCCCGGGCGACCGTGATCGCGCTGGCGCGGTCCTTAAAAGATGCGGTCGGGTTGCGGCCATCGTCCTTCAACCACAGCCGCTGCAGTCCGAGCTCATCGGCAAACGCGGCTGCATCATAGAGCGGGGTCCAGCCCACAGAGCGCATCGGCGTACCGTGCAAGCCTGGATCCGATACCGGCAGGAGCGGCAGGTAGCGCCAGATCGAGAAGTCAGACGAAGCCCGGATGTCACCCGGCGAAGTTTCGCTGCCAATTCGATCCCAATCGAACACAATGTCAAGGTTCCCGCCGTCGGCAGGGCATGTATATGTCACTTCCTGTGGATCGTAAACCTCACCACAGACTGAACAGCAGTACCCGCTGAATGCACCCAAGCTATAGACCCCTTGCTCCGCGTATGTATGGAAGACCGAGTGCGGCCGGCGCACCCAGGCGTTTGCGCATCGCCTCCCGTGAACCTATGACAAGCACAATGATGGTGAATGCGTAGGGAAGCATTTGCAGAAAGAACCCCAAGTATGGGTTGAAGTAGAACGGGTTACGCAGCCCGAGCAGCATCGAAGGCCCTTGAATATCAAGGATTAGCCTGCGAAGTGCTCCAAAAGTATAAGACCCGAGTGCGGCGCGAAGCGGATCCCATTGTGCGAAGATCACCAGCCCGATGGCGATCCAGCCTTGCCCAGAGGTGGTTAATGCGCTGAACCAACCCGGCGAGACTGCCAGGCTAATGGTCGCGCCGGAAAGTCCAGCAAAGAGCCCCCCGATGAAAACATAGAGATAGCGCAGCCGGGCGACATTGATGCCGAGCGCATCCGCCGCGGCAGGAAACTCACCAACAGCCCGCAGGTGCATGCCTGGTCGTGTCCGGTTGATGTAATACCAGGCCAGGGGGATGGTTAAATATCCCAGATAAACCATCACGCTCTGATTCTGGAACAGAATTGGCCCTAAAACAGGGATCGAAACCAGACCAAGAATACTGAAGGCTGGCAGAAGTGAGACCGCGCCGGCCTTGCTCAACCCCTCTCCGAACACCAGGCTCAGCCCGGTGCCAAGAAAGGTGAGGGCCAGACCGCTCACTACCTGGTCCGCCTGGAATTGGATCGAGATCACCGCATGAACCTGGCTCAGAAGCCCTGCAGCCAGCATCCCCACCAACAACCCCAACCACGGGTTGCCAGTCGAGACGGCCGTGCTGAATGCGCTCATCGCGCCGATCAGCATCATTCCCTCCAGCCCCAGGTTGAGTACGCCGGCTCGCTCTGCAAAGATCTCACCCACGGTGGCGAAGAGCAGCACGGTACCGGAGGCAACGCCCGCCTGCAGGATGATGATTGGGTCCATGATCAGACCTCCTCGAGGCGGGCGATGAAGCGCACGCGGTAGCGAAGCAGGAAATCGCTCGCGATCAGGCACACCAGGATGATGCCCTGGATCAACATCGAGATCCCTGAGGGTTGGATTTCACGTCCGGCCAGGATCAGCCCGCCAAACAGGACTGAGATCGGGATGACCAGGAGCGGATTGAGCTTTGCTAGCCAGGCGATGATGATCCCGGTAAACCCATAGCCCGGGGAGATCGCACCCTGCAGCCGGTGGACAACCCCGCTGATTTCAGCCATGCCCCCCAGCCCGGCCAAGGCACCCGAGACCATCATGACCAGGATCGTGTTGCGAACGATGTTAATACCAGCGTAGCGGGCCGCCTTGGGGTTGTCCCCGATCAACCTGATCTCATAGCCCCACTTGCTGCGGTAGAGAATCCACCAGATGACGACGGCCGCAAGAATGCCGAAGACCAAACCCAGGTGAGTCGTCAGCCCACGCAGTGCCGGGATTTGCGCGGAGTAGTCTGCCAAGCGCGGCAGCCAGGCGCTCTTCGGAAACTGTGGGCTCATCTGGAAACCACCTTCGGACCAGATCGCGAAGATGAAGAAGTTATTCCAGGCCACCGCAATGTAGTTCATCATCAAGCTCGAGATGATCTCGTTCACGTTGAAGTGAGCTTTGAGAAAACCGGGAATAAACCCCCACAGGCCTCCGGCCAGCGCACCGGCCAGCATCATGGTCGGGATCATAATCCAGGGAGAAGTATCGGCCGGGAGAATGGGCGTGAGGACGACCGCACTCGCTCCAAAGGCTCCCGCAAAGAACTGCCCCTCGGCACCGATGTTCCATAGACGCATGCGGAAAGCAATCACCGCAGCCAGTGAGACCAGGATCAATGGTGTGGCTTTTGTGAGCGTATCGGAGAATACGCCGATGTTACCAAAGGCAGCTTTCAGCATAAACGCGTACGCTCTCAGCGGACTTCCGCCCACCATCAACAACACGATGCCACCCAGCACGAGCGCCAGGGCAACTGCCCCCAGTGAGATCAAAGCAGACAGCCAACCAGGCTGCTCCATGCGGGGTTCTAACCGAAACTTACCCTGGAGTGAGAACTTGCGGCGGGGTTGTGCAATATCGTTCATTAGGCCTGCCTCCCCCGCTCACCGAGATCTTCCTGTCGCGTGCCGGTCATCATCAAACCGATTTCTTCGCGGTCTGGCCGGGTAGTCTCACCCATGATTTCGCCTTCGTAGATGACATAGATTCGGTCCGAGAGTGCAATCAGTTCTTCAAGCTCCTCAGAGACAAGCAGCACGGCTGCGCCGTTCAAGCGCTGTTCGAGCAGCAAACGCTGGACAGATTCGATCGCACCAACGTCAAGCCCACGCGTGGGCTGCATGGCAATCATGAGCATCGGCTCGCTCGAGATCTCCCGCGCCAGGATCAACCGCTGCAGGTTTCCACCCGATAGGAGCCGGGCATGTGTATCCACAGTAGGAACGAGGATATTGAAATCCTCCCGCAGCGTCTCGGCGTGGCTGCGTGCAATCGGACGATCGATCGACCACCCCCGGGCAATCGGCGCCTGCCGGTAGCCCTTCATGATGATGTTGTCGGTAACGCTCAGATTCGGGGAAGAACCGACGTGTTGGCGATCCTCGGGGATATGGGAAACTCCCGCATCGATGATCCTGCGGACGGGGTCCCACCGCTTTGATTCGGGACTCCCTTCACCGACAACCACCTGACCCCCCACCCTGACCACGCCCTGCGTGGCCTGCCGCATGCCGGTAATGACCTCAGCCAGTTCCACCTGCCCATTGCCGGCGACACCCGCCAGGCCGATGATTTCACCGGCGCGCACGGAGAGCGAAAGGCCGCGCAAGGCCGGCAAGCCCTTGTCATTGATCGCGTACAGGTTCTCCACAGCGAGGACGACCTCTCCCGGTTCCTGGGAGATCCTCTCTAAGTCGAATAACACTTCCCTGCCGACCATCAAGTGCGCCAATGCCTGTTTGTTGGTTTCACTCACGTTTATATTTGCGTCACTGACTTTGCCCTTGCGCATAACAGTGATCCGGTCGGCGATAGCCATAACTTCATCCAGCTTGTGACTGATGAACACGATCGATTTCCCTTCCTTGGTCATCGATCGCAATGTATTGAATAATTCATCGATTTCCTGCGGGGCCAGGACTGCCGTTGGCTCATCCATAATGAGCACATTGGCTCCTCGATAAAGAGTTTTGAGGATCTCGACCCGCTGCTGCTCACCGACCGAAAGCTGCCAAATCTTGGCCTTCGGATCGACGTGCAATCCATATTGGTCGGCGAGATCGCTTATCACCGCATGGTAGTGAGACAAATTCAATCGAAATCTGGGTTCGTCCAGACCCAACAGGATGTTTTCAGTTACGGTCTGGGTGGGCACCAGCATAAAGTGTTGGTGCACCATGCCAATGCCCTGGGCAATGGCATCCTTGGGTGAACGGAATTCAACTGTCTTACCATGGACGGTGATCGAACCTTCGTCCGGACGATAAAGCCCGGTCAGGATGTTCATCAGGGTGCTCTTGCCCGCACCGTTCTCACCGAGCAAGGCATGGATTTCGCCTGCCTGCAGCGTGAAATCTACCTTGTCGCTGGCAATAACGCCCGGGAATCGCTTTGTGATCCCCCGCATCTCCACGGCATTCGAATGTGTGGTCATGAGTCCGCTCACTTGTGTATGCTCAACCCGGAGGTAGGTCGGCGCTCGGTATCAAGCGCCGACCCTTTGGTCAGCATGGATGGTGTTTAGACATCCGGCAGTTCGGCGGTAATGCCCTCTGCCCACCACTTCATACAGTATTCACAACCAAGACCATACTCGGGGAAAGCGTCGAGATCGACCTGCTCCAGCGCTTTGCCCTCCGGGACAATCAGGTTGCCCTGGTTATCGTAGATCGGACCGGAGAACACGTCGAAGCGGGTGAACTCACCAGCCTGGGTGGCTGCAACCAGGTCACGTACGTCCTGGATGACGTCTGCAGGGAGCTCTGCAACACCGGGTGTGAGTTCCTGTCCTTCCATGAACCCGTACAACCCGAGCGCGCCCGTATCGGCATCGAAGTAATCCCAACCGGGGGTGTATGTCCCGGCGATGACGCCTTCGGCGATCTCCGCGTATACTGGACCCCAGACCCAGTAAGGAGCGGTCAAGCAAGCTTCCACTTTACAGGAGCCGTACCAGTCATATGTAACGCCCCACTTGCCTTTTTCCTGGGCGACGTCGGCCACAGCCGGCGTGTCGGCGCCGGTGAAGACGACCTGCGCGCCAGCGTCAAAGAGCGAAGCCGCGGCTTCCTTTTCGATGATCGGGTCATGCCAGGTGTTGATCCAGCGGACGTCCATTGTGCATTCGGGGCAGGTTCGCTTCATGCCCAGCGCAATGGCGTTTCCGAGGCGGATTTCCTCGGGGATGGGAAAGGTTGCCATATAGCCCAATTTCGGATTTCCGTCCATCTTGGCGCGTGCGCCAGCCAACATGCCGGCCATGTACTTCATGTCTTCCATGGCGCCCATCAGGTTGCCAAAGTTGGTGCCATTGGACTTGATCCCGGTTAGATGGATATACATCACATCCGGGTACTCGCCTGCTACAACTTCCATCGGATCCCCGAAACCAAAGGAAGTGCCTATCACCAGGTCAAAGCCCTTACGCGAGAGGCTGCGGAATACCTGCTCCGACTCGGTCCCCTCGGGGACGTTCTCTACGTAGGCGACATGAACGTTAGGCACGTTCTCCTCGACATAGAGCAGACCTTCATAGTGTGCTTGCGACCAGCCACCATCATCATGGGGTCCGATCAGCACCATGCCAATATTGAACATGCCTTCTTCGACTGCTGGGATTTCAAATCCACCCACGACCTCAGGGGTGGCTTCCCCGCCGCCACATGCAGCAAGTGCCATCGCAGCAATCGCGAGCAAGGTTACGATACCGAGCTTCTTACCAAGAGACATCTGATTTCTCCTTCTTCTCCGTGTGGATTATGGTCAATGTCGGTAGATGCTTTCCTAAAATGATCTGTGTCCATCACCTCCTCTATCGAACTCTTTCCAACTGTCTGTTACTCTCGTCGGCGTTGAATCCGGGTGCCGGTTTCACCGTTCAAGGCACGGGCGATGTTGGCCGGATCGGTGATTAGTGCTTCCCGCCCGCCCTGGTCGAGAAACCCGAGAATGGCGCGGATTTTCGGCTCCATGCTCCCCTTCCCGAAATGCCCTGCATCGAGATATTGCGTCGCCTCGTCGTAGGTCATTTGATCGACCCAGGTCTGATCGGGTTTGTTGAAGTTGATGGCTACCTTCTCAACAGCGGTCGTGATCAGGAGCAGATCAGCCTTAAGGGTTGCGGCGAGGAGCGCGGAAGCAAAGTCCTTATCGATAACTGCTTCGATCCCAACCAACTCCCCGTTCTCGTCCTCAACCACCGGAATTCCGCCCCCACCGACGCCGATGACCACGAACCCGCCGTCGATGAGAGCCTTGATGATATCTGCCTGAATTATACGTCGAGGGAGTGGAGAAGGCACGACCCGCCGCCAGCCGCGCCCCGAATCTTCGACCACGGACCAACCTTCAGTCTGGGCGCGTTCCTGTGCCATACCCTCATCCATGAACGATCCGATCGGTTTGCTGGGTTTCTTAAAAGCTGGGTCTTCGCGGTCGACCTGAACCTGGGTCACGACGGTGGCAGCCTGCTTGGCCATCCCCCGCCGGTGGAACTCATTGTAGAGCGCTTGTTGGAACATGTACCCGATCGCACCCTGCGTATCCGCGCCGCAGAAATCAAGCGGCACCGGGTGTAGTTCAGCCAGGGAGAGCTCAGCCCGGCGCAGGATGAAACCCACCTGTGGACCATTGCCATGCGTCACAACGACGTCCCAGCCTGCTTCGATCATGCCAGCTATATGTTTCATGGACTCGCTCGCTGCAGTATATTGATCCGGGATCGTCTGGTGAGCCTTGTCTATGATCAGCGAGTTGCCCCCCACGGCAACGACCGCGACCTTCCTTGGTTCTCTTTCGCTCATCGCTATTTTCTCCACTTAGCGCATCGTCAAAGCCATGACGGCTTTTTGGACATGCAGGCGGTTCTCAGCCTCATCGAAAACGACGCTGTGCGGGCCATCGATGACCCCATCGGTGACCTCAATATTGCGGTCAGCCGGCAGCGGGTGCATGTAGATCGAGTCGTCCTTCGCCAGGTTCATCAGCTTCTCATCAGCGATCCAGGTTTGATACTTGTCCTGGATCTTTTTGCCCTCTTCTGCATCCTGCGTTGTCATCAGCGGACCCCAGGATTTGGCATAGACGACATCCGCATCCTTGACAGCTTCCGCCATGTCGTCCACGACCTCGAACCCTGTCTTGAATTTCCGGGCCTGTTCCCGGGCCTGGTCCATGATCTCCGGCATAAGTTTAAACTCGGGAGGGTGAGCCAGGATCACGTCCATACCAAAGCGCGGCATCTGCAGGATGAGCGATTGAGGAACCGACATCGGCTTGAGGTAGGATGCGGCGTATGCCCAAGAAACGACCAACTTCTTACGGTGCAAATCACGACCCTTCTTCTCGATGATCGTTAACAGGTCGGCCAGGATTTGATGGGGGTGGTAGATCTCACACTGCATGTTAAGGACCGGTACCCGGGAAGCCTCGGCAACCAGGTTCAGGTAGCGATTCCCGATCCCAAATTCGACGTGACGGATGGCGATCCCGTCAAAGTAGCGCCCGAAGATTTCACCCAGTTCCTTCTCGGTATCCCCATGTGATATCTGGGTTGTGCGTGACTCGATGAAGGCAGCATGGCCACCAAGCTGAGCCATGCCAGCCTCGAAGGAACCGCGGGTGCGGGTGCTGGAGAAGAAAAACAACATCGCCAGCACCTTATCCCGCAGGTAGGCATGCGGTTCACCGAGGGCGCGCTTGCGCTTCAGGTCCAGCGCCACGTCGATGATGGTTTCTATCTCTTCTTTTGAAAAATCAAGATCGCCGATGAAATCTCGGCCGCTCAAATCTGTTTGCATCTCGCATTACTCCTTGGCGATGCCCGTCAGGCGGGATCGCCCGATTATTCGGTGGCGCCTAGGACCAGGGCCAATAATCCCATGCGCATCACGACACCGTTGAAGGCTTCCTTCCAGTAACGTGACCAGCGCGTCCCGTCGACATCGGGCGGGATCTCATCCATGCGGGGCAGCGAGTGAAGCAAGACTGCATCCGACTTGGCCTTGGATGTGAGCAGCTCACGTGTGATTTTGTAATTGGCGGGTGTCATGCCCACATCGCCCTCGCGTTCATCACGTGATTTGGTGTAATCGGGCTGTACAACAGGTTCAACCAGGATGACATCGGCATCGGCGATCGCCTGCTCGACGTGTTCTGCTTCCTTGAAATTCAGGCTCAAGTCTTCGAGCTCGGCTTTGAACTCATCTGTGAGCGACATCTCTGGAGGGGAAACGAAGGTGATCGGGCAATCGAACTGTGTCAACCCGTAAGCCAGCGAGTGCATCGTGCGCATGCGCATATCCCCGACAGCCAGCCAGCGCAGTCCATCCAGGCGGCCCTTCTCCTGCCGGATCGTGTAGAGATCGGTCAGGATCTGGGTCGGGTGCTCACCCCAGCCATCACCACCGTTAATGATCGGCACGCTCGCCCAACGAGCGGCTTCATGCGGCGCGCCCTGCTGGAAATGACGCATAACGATGACATCCCCGTAGAACTCAAGCATCTTCACCGTGTCTTTTATCGACTCCTGGTAGAAGTCCCCGGCGCGGGTCATCTTAGCATCGGCAAATCCGGTCACTTGGCCACCCAGGCGGATCATCGCTGCTTCGTGGGCCAGTCTGGTGCGGGTGCTGGGTTGGTAGAAAGCTGTTACCAGTGTCTTCTCGCGCAGGAGATCGCCATTATGCCGATCTCGTGCATACGGCGCCAGACGGTCACAGATCTCGAAAACGCGCTCGTACTCCTCGCGCTCGAACCCTTTCAACGACAGAATGTCTCTTCCGGCAAAGCTACGCATGATTTATCTCCTCTTTTGCGAATATAGTCATTCCACTGACAAGCTGAGATGGCAGTGGATCTTGAACCCTTAGATTTCTTTGATTCTCCGTAGGATATGGAACCTGAATGTCCCGGGGAGAAAATAGCTGAATGTGTGTTCGATGGCGCGCGCCTCCTTGGTATACAGCCAGGATTCCATACAAAGCAGAACATCACCCCGCTGGATCCTCAATGACCGGGCCAGGTGCCCGGAAGCCGGGATTGCTGTGATTTCCGCACGAGAGTACCCAAGCTCCGGCCGCCCGTTGCGAAGGAACATATCCAGAATCGAGCCTCGGAAGCGCTTATCATGCATTTCGAAGGGCAGCATCTCCCGGGGTAGGATGTCCACCAGGTAGGCAACCGGTCTTTCCTTGGTCAGGATAACACGTGTAATTTCGAGCAGAGAGGCCTGCGGGTTGAGGCCGAAGGCTTCTATTTCATCCGCTTCGGGCACACGCTCGCGTAAGTCGAGTTCACCCATCTCCACTTCCAACCCGATGCGGGCTGCTACAGTTTCGATACTCTCCAGCGCTTCCAGCCCGCTTTCAATGACGCCAATTGGCTGGGACACAAATGTTCCGATCCCCTGGCGTCGGATGATGCGGCCTTGATTCTCGAAGATGCGCATCGCCTCGCGCAGTGTCGCACGCGAAACCCCAAGCTGGGTTGCTAGCTTGGGTTCCGACGGCAAATTATCTCCGGGCTGCAGGGTTTCAAGCAGCGCCGCCAGGGATACAGCCGTCTGCTGGTACAGCGGGCTTGACAGACCGGAATTCTTCCTCAAGCGCTTACCCATTCAACCTCATACGCTGTTTACCCACGTGTGCATTCGTCATCAACAAGTCATTCTCCGGGTTCCAGTAATGGAATCAGTTCAAACTCTTCCACGTCCACAAGACCGAGATCCGAGATCCTCAGTGCTGGAATCACGACCAGCGCGAGAAGGCTCAACTGCATATTGGCATTGTTCAGGTGGCATCCGCAGGTCTGAAATGCCTGCAGCAAGCCGGCAGCTTTTTCAGCGACGATCTCTGCCGGTTCGTCCGACATCAAGCCCGCGATCGGCAATTCAATCGTCGCCAGAACCTCGCCTGCCCGTACGACCACCTGACCGCCCCCCTGTTCGGCGAGTGTGTTGGCGGCTAACGCCATCGCCCCTTCATCCGTGCCCACGACGAGCATATGATGCGAGTCATGAGCCACGGTCGAACCCAAGGCACATCCCTCATCCAGACCAAACCCCGATACAAGTCCGACCTGGATCCGGCCGTTTCCTTCATGCCGTTCGACAAGCGCGACTTTGGCTAAATCCTGGGAGCCGGAGAGGACGATTTCTCCGTTTTTCACTACTACTTCTTTCTTTAAATGTCGCGTCGGTGCCTGGTTCTCAACAATGCCGATGACATTGGCCAGCGCCCGTTCTCTTGTACTGGCCGGGATGCGGAAATCATTACTCGTTAACGCCCGTGCAAGGTGAACCGAATTTCTGATTTCGGCAGGATAGGTGAAGCTTGGCCGGGGGATTCGCAGCGAACCTTGTTCCGCGACCACTCGGCCCCTGGCAATCACCGTCTGAACCTTGAAGGAGTCCAGTTTCTCGACGAGCAGGACGTCGGCATAGCGACCGGGTGCAAGCAAACCGACCTCGCGCGTAACCCCAAAGTGCTCAGCGGTGTTGATCGTAGCCATCTGGATCGCAACCATCGGATCCAGCCCTTGATCGATGGCATGCCGGATGACACGATCCATGTGCCCATCATGAACAAGCGTGCCGGAATGGCTGTCGTCGGTCACGAGCAGGAAATTACGTGGATCAAGACCTAGCTCGGTTACAGCTCTTACCTGGTTGGCAACATCATGCCACGCCGACCCGTATCGCATCATAACCTTCATCCCCTGGCGAACGCGCTCTACCGCGTCTTCCAGCCGGGTACCTTCGTGATCATCCTCCGGGCCCCCGGCGACATATCCATGGAATGGAAGCCCGAGATCGGGCGAGGCATAGTGGCCGCCAATCACACGACCTGCCAGACGAGCCTCGGCCATCTCGCGATGGATCTTCTCGTCCCCGAGGAAGACCCCGGGGAAATTCATGACCTCACCTAATCCAATAATCCCCTCCCACCCCATGGCCGTTGCGACCTCGTCTGGTCCGATTACGGCCCCGGGTGTCTCCAGCCCGGGTGCGGACGGGATGCAGGACGGCATCTGCACCCAAACATGGATCGGTTGGACTGCGGCTTCATCGACCATCAACCGGACTCCCGGCAGCCCGAACACATTAGCGATTTCATGCGGATCGATGAACATACCTGTCGTTCCATGCGGTAGTACCGCGCGGACGAATTCGGTGATGGTAAGCATGCCTGACTCAACATGCATGTGCCCATCAAGCAAGCCCGGGACGAGGAACCGGCCTTCTGCATCGATAAGTTCCGTCTCAGGTCCGATCGTATGCGATGCGTCAGGACCAATATATGCAATCCGCTCATCACGGATGGCGATCGATGTTCCGGGGATCACCTCCCCTGATTGCACACACACCCAGCGCCCATTTTGAAGCACACGGTCTGCATGCTTGCGACCCATGGCGACATCGGTCAAATCACGTGTCAGCTCGCTCCAGGTGTTTGAATCCATAGACACCCTCACTCCTTTGGTTCACTGGCCGGGTGCAGGTTAACCATTCACAAGGTGCATGGCAGCGCGATTATGCATCTCAACAAGAGGTGGAAGGTCAACCGTGACCAGTTTGCCTTCCCTGACAACCGGCTTTCCGTGTACATAGTTGAGTGTCACGTTGACCGGTGAACAAAAAACCAGGGCTGCCAACGGGTCGTGAAGCGCGCCGGCGTATTCGATCTGATCCAGATCGATTGCGATGAAGTCGGCACATTTTCCGACCTCGAGTGCGCCGATGTCTTTCCGGCCAAGCACGGCCGCTCCACCGCGTGTAGCCAGTTCCAGCGCCTGACGTGCAGTAAGCAGTTCGGGGATATCGTCAATCTCCGGCGCAACAGCCGTTCCTACCCTTGATAGCAGTAGTGCCTGGCGAACCTCGGCGAGCAAATGGGAACTGTCGTTGCTTGCTGATCCATCTACCCCTAACCCGACCTTAACCTGCCGGGCAAGGTAGCGCCGGATCGGCGCGATCCCTGAAGCCAGCCGCATGTTCGATGATGGGCAATGGGCGACTCCCATCCCGGCCTTCGCCATGCGATCAACCTCGTCGGGTTGGATAAAGATGGCATGCGCAAACCAGACATCTGAACCTGCCCAATCAAGGGATTCAACATAGGCCAGCGGGCGCAGACCGAAACTCTCCAGGCAAAAAGCCTCTTCATCGATGGTTTCTGCTAGGTGCGTATGCAGATGAACCCCCAGATCACGAGCAAGGGCAGCCGATTCGCGCATCAGGTCAGAGGTCACAGAGAAGGGCGAACACGGAGCAACAACGATGCGCGTCATTGCTCCGGGTTCGGGATCATGAAACTGCTCGATCACCCGTTGTGTATCAGCGAGGATCTGCTGCTCGGTCTCCACCACCGAATCAGGCGGCAGACCACCCTGCGATTCGCCCAGACTCATCGAGCCACGCGAGGCATGCAGTCTCAGCCCCACCGTTCTACCCGCTTCGATTTCCTCGTCAAGCCGGCATCCATTGGGGAAGATGTAATGGTGGTCAGAGGCCGTGGTACAACCTGAAAGGGCTAGCTCGGCCAAACCCAAGGTGGAGGAGATGCGCATGTCGTCTGGGGTCATTCGAGCCCAGATCGGGTAGAGCGTCCTGAGCCAATCAAACAAATCCGCGTCCTGCGCTGCTGGCACGACGCGAGTCAGTGTTTGGTAGAAGTGGTGATGGGTGTTCACCAGTCCCGGCATGACCAGGTGCCCAGAAAGGTCAAGCACCTCATCAGCGAACGCGGGCAGGTCCCCCTGCTTCCCAACCGCCTCGATCCAGCCGTCCCGGGCAAAAAAACCGCCGACAGCGATCTCCCGGCGCGCTTCATCCATGGTAATCAGCCAGCGAGCATTTTTGACCAATAGTGTCGACATGGATCCCTCTTTAGGTGATTGCGGCGAGTGTAGCATTACAGCCCGCGCGGGTCAATTGTCAGACAACATAACTGCAGGGGAAATTTGTCACCCCTGGCAATTGGTTAAAAGGAAGAGCTTGCTGCAGGAAGCACAGCAAGCTCCAAGACAAATAGAGCTGAAGCCTGTGTCTCAGGCGGCTGCTCGCTGGGCGGCACGTAGGGTATTCTGGAGCAAACCAGTGATCGTCATGGGTCCAACGCCGCCGGGGACAGGTGTGATTGCACCGGCGACTTCAACCGCTTCGTCGAAGGCAACATCGCCGGTGAGCCTGTATCCACGCTCCTTGGTGGGATCATCGACACGGTTGGTGCCGACGTCGATGACATACGCTCCCGGTTTGATCCAGTCTCCGCGGATCATCTCGGCCCGACCAATGGCTGCAATCAGCACATCCGCTTCACGGCAGACCCCGGGAAGATCCTGGGTCCGCGAGTGGCAGATCGTGACGGTCGCATTCTCCTTGACTAATAAAAGAGCTGCCGGCATACCCACGATGTTTGAACGGCCGACAACGACCGCTCGGGCACCTGCGAGTTTTGCCCCGGCTTTCTCGAGCAGGATGATGCAGCCGGCGGGTGTGCAGGGCACGAATAACGGATCGCGTCCCTTCTGAGCCAGACGGCCGATGTTGATCGGGTGGAAGCCATCAACATCCTTCTCGATGCTGATCGCCCGCAGGATCGCTTCTTCATCTAACCCGGACGGCAGCGGGAGCTGGACCAGGATGCCATGCACTTTTGGATCGGCATTCAACTCCTTGACCAAGGTTTCAACCTCTTCCTGGCTCGCCGTTGCCTCAAGTTGATGTCCAAAGGATTCGATCCCCAGCTCCTTACAGGCCTTGCGTTTCATCCGCACGTAGGTTTGCGAGGCCGGATCCTCGCCTACCAGTACGGTCGCTAGCCCGGGGCGAGGTCCGCCGGAATGAACAAGTTTCTCAACACCGAGCTTGATCTCTCCCCGGATTTCCTCCGCGATGGCTTTTCCGTCGATCAACGTAGCAGTCATGTTTCACTCCCTAAGCTGAGTTTTGAGGGGCTTATACTCGATACTCGCATTATCACCTGCTTACGCATGTGACCGCACCCGTGATTATCGCTTACTCATATTCCGGGAGACAAGTACGGAGGTCCGTGCAGGAACCTGACAAGTATCCCTACCCTGACGTCAACATTGGTTCAGGAAATACTCCGTGGTGCCCTCAGGGCGAGGGGCGCCAGACGGCGTCGAAATCAAGCGCGGGGTCCTGGCTGACTTCGAAGTAGTTTGTACACCCGAGGCGCATGATGGCGATGTTGTGGTTGGTGCCATCGGGCCAACTCTCGAAAACAATCCACTGCCCATCCGGCGACCAATTCGGTTCTGCCATTGGCTGGGCGGATCGCTGCCCTTCAGGGCAGACGCGTGATAAGCGGAACCCGCCCTCGTTGAACGGGCCGACCATCAAGCGGGCGACCCCGCCAATCTTGCGCTCGAAAAGGATGAAGGTCCCATCTCTCGACCAGGCAGCATGGGTATCTCTTTCGCCATCAGGGCTGATCGAGAAGCGGTCCACATCGCCTCCAGCAGATGGCATGAGCCAGATCTCTGTCTCGCCGCCGCGGGTGGATGTGAGCAGCAGTTGCGATCCTGATGGAGCCCAGGCAGGCTGCCGGTTATGGGCCAGGTCCTTATTGAGGTTATTCAGGTTGCCCCCATCCAAATCCATCACGTAAATCTGCGGGCGATTATCCCGCAGTGAGGTGAATGCAAACCGGCCGCCATTTGGATCCCAGGCTGGGTCGAAATCGCCCCCTGGTGCAGTGCGCAGCTGGGTCGGATCGCTGGCGTTGCCCAGCGCGTCTACTGAAATCAACCACAAGCTCGAGCCAGGGTACTGATCCTGGTTAAAACGGCATGGGGAGGTAAAAATCAGTTGGTCGCCAGCAGGGGACCAGGTCGGCTGACAAGCACCATCTTCAAGGTTCGTCAACTGGGTCACACCCGTTCCATCGATATTGATCAGGTAGAGCTGGGGGACGCCCGATCGGCTCGAGGCGAAGGCAATCTGCCCGACCCCTCCCCCGGTGGGTGTTGATGTTGCAGGCAGGGGCTGAGCTGGCTCGGCCGGGGTCGCCGAGGCAAAAACGGTCTCGACCGTTGGAGTGGGAGTCGCAGGGGGGAGCACTACAGGCAAAGTGGCGGAAGCCTCTTGCTCAAGCGTACTCGTTGGGGTTTGCGTTGTGGTTGTTGCTGGGGCAGCCGGGCGGGAGAAGATCGAGGTAAATAGCGTTCCGACACCCGGCGCGATCAAGTAGATTGCGCTAAAAAGGACCACTGCTGCAATGATGGCGAATAACCAGCGCGGAAAGCGCCGGCGGGGCATGCGTTGGGCGACGAACACGGGGGGCTCTTCAGGCTCTGTCAGGGGTGTGGTCACCTGCGAACGTTGAAGATTAGGCAGACCACGGACGATCGTCGGGTTGGTTGCCCGCGTGCTCGCCGCGAGGGCAGACGCCAGCTCTGGTACTGTTTGGTAGCGGTCCCCTGGCTCAACAGAAAGGGCTTTCGAGATTACCCTGGCCAGCGCCGGATTAACCGTTGGCTTGCGTTTGCGGATGGGTGTGAGTTCCTCACGGCCCATCGCCCTTTCAAGCGAATCCTCAGGGATGGTGGCCGTGAGTGATGCATATAGGGTCGCCCCTAGCGAATATACATCGGTGCGGGGGTCAGTCCGGCCTGTGCCATATTGTTCAGGGGGCGAGAACCCGGGGGTCATGGCCTTGGCCCCGGTAGTGGTTGTGCTGCCCTTGTCGACTATCTTGGCCAGGCCAAAGTCAACCAGGATCGCGCGCCCATCTGGCATGATCTTAATGTTGCCCGGTTTAATATCGCGATGCAGGATGGGTGGGTTCCTGCTGTGCAGGTAGGCCAAGGCATCACAGATTTCGAGGAACCACGGGAGCGCTTCTGCTTCGAGGATAGAACCATCCCGCTCTAGCTTCTCACGCAGGTCAACCCCCTGGATGAAATCCATCACCAGGTACTGTCCCTCACCCTCGATCACAAAATGGTCAGTAACCCGGGGCAGGTTTGGATGGCGCAAGCTGGCCAGGATGGTTGCTTCCCTTTTAAACTGGCGCGCATACTCTTCAGTTGTGAAGAGGTTTTCCTTCACAGCGACTGCCACGCCCAGGTTGATGTCGAAGGCCTTGTAAACGGCCCCCATGCCGCCCTGGCCGAGGACGCCTTCAATACGGTAGCGATGTCTTAGAATGCTTCCAGCTGTGAGGGGCATCTACGTCTCTGCGGGTTCAGATTTCGAATGAACCCAATCATTGTAGCAAAGCCGATTCAATTTGACTACCATAGTATCCTTGGGAGAGCAATTTGTAAGCTAGCTGGAAGCTTAGTCCAATATTGGGATGTGCGCCGTGGAACGGATGATCGCAATTAATTCCGGCAGGCTCCAATGACCGCGAGGGAACAAATCCTAAGCCGGCTGCCGATCCTTACTAGCGCCTGCCTGCTCCTCGGTGTAGCTCTCCTTTCGGCTTGTGGTGGAACAGGTAATCCGGAGAGCCTGGTGAGTGAACTAACGTCGAAAGCGATGGTCACGCCCGTCACTGCCGTCCTTACCGAAACCGGGCAAATAACGCCTGAACCAGGCAGTGCGCACGGTGTGGTTTCCTCCCCTACAGCGAGAATTGAACCCAGCGCAACTCCCACACGCAGCCCTGCCATCCCGATGACGATCGGAACATCTGAAGCCGGCCGCCCGCTCCAGGTGTATACATTCGGAACGGGTGAGCACGCCCGCATGATCATCGCCGGGATTCATGGTGGATATGAGGGGAATACCATCCGTCTCGCTGAAGAACTGATCCAGGTACTCGATGCGCGTCCGGAGCTCGTCCCGACATCAAAAACACTCTATATCCTGCGAGCGCTCAATCCGGATGGTGAAGCCCGCTCCTCAAGCTACAAAGGCCGGGTAAACGAGAACCTGGTTGACCTGAACCGGAACTGGCCAGCGTTGTGGGAGTCAAGCTGGCCACTGGAGGGCTGCTGGACCTATACCTACGTCACAGCAGGTCCGTATCCCGCCTCGGAGGCCGAAACGCGCTCACTGTTGAACTTCCTGATCACGTACCAAGTCGAGGCCATCATCTCCTATCACAGCGCAGCGCTGGGCATCTTCCCCGGGGGACAACCACCCGATCCGGCTTCGATCGCACTGGCCGAGACGCTTGCCACTGTGAGCGATTACCACTACCCACCCATCGATACGGGCTGCACCTATACCGGGCAGTTGATCGACTGGGCTTCCAAGATGGGCATCGCAGCGGTGGACATCGAGCTCACGAATCACACCGATACAGATCTGTTTCAAAACCTGCGTGTCCTGGAGGCATTTCTCGCCTGGGAGCCATGACCCTGCAAGGATTGGACATGAACAAGGCTCTGGTGAACGGATCTATCCAGAGTGGCACAAGCGCAGGATCCAGCGCCTGTGCCGTGCATGTGCGCAAATGTATTACTCTGATTTGCGTCTACGTTCACGGTACGCGCCTCGTAATTGAAACACAACCCCACCCAGTCCACGCAGCAACAGATAAGGGAAGAATCCAAACCAACCTATGTAGGGCGTCAGGCTGGCCAGAACGAGGACCGTTCCTGCTGAAGCAGTTGATCGCCAGTTGTCACCCTCCGGTATGAGACGTGCGCGAGCGCTGAGCACCATACCGGTTAGACCAAACACCAACCCCAGGGCCAGCGCCACCCAGATAATCACGCCCAGCAGCCCGATCAAGGCAACGCCTGTCGATTGCGCCCAGGCGACAAACAAGTATCCAATCGCGAACAGGAAAAGTGTGTTGATCAAACCGATCAACACCGATCGTCCCGGGTGGGCATCCACGGCATCCTGGATGCCGCGCAGGAAGCTGCCGAAAAAAGCCTCCAGCCCTACGAAAAGCATGACGAGGGTGATCCCTGCTGCTATGGCAAGGAGAAGGAAGAGTACAAGTTGGTCCATCTAAGTTACCTCCAGTTCAAATTGTCTGCGTTGTTCCCGCATCGCGCTCAAGCACCCTGGCGCGGGTTGATCTCTCCAGAGGATTCTTGAACCAGCAGCCAGTGATTGGCCAGGATCCAGGCCAGGCAAGCACCCAAGCCAACCAAGGCCCATCCAATTTCCAGCGAAGGAAAAAATGGACGGGGGAAAGATAGCTCCAGGACACCGGGAACTTCCGGTTGGAACTGGATAATTGTGGCCTGGAACCACTGGAACAGGATCCCTATCTGCGTCTGAATGCCGGACTGCCCCAGCCAGTTCTGGATAAACATAAGCACCTGTTCGGCCTGGGTCAACAATGTCCCAGAAAAAAGGATGAGTACACCACTGAAAACCAGCAACTGGATGGCAAGCACCCGCCCCCAATTTGGATCTTGTATCTTGCGGGCCCCGATCGTTTGCAGAACACGCGGTACAAGATCGACTTCCAGTCGTGCTTCGGACACGCTATCGATCTGGCTGAAGAGTAACCGTAGCGATGCGAGCTTCGCTGCGCAGGTCGAACAGGATCTCAGGTGGCGTTCGAGTTCCTCGACCTGGCGCTGTGGGATTTCTCCGTCCAGATAGGCATGCAGAGAGTCTTCTCGTGGATGCGGGATTGTAGGTCTAGACATGGCCTTCTAACCTCTGTGCTAACTGATTCCGAGCCCGGAAAAGGTGGCTCTTCACATCGGAGAGCGGCAGGTCTAACGCTGATCCTATCTCTGCATAGCTCAAACCCTGGTAGTGACGGAGTTCAATCACAGCCCGGTAGTTTGCTGGAAGGTCGAGGATCGCCTGGCGGATTTTTCTTTGGCGATCACGCATGATGACCTCCTGCTCTGGAAGGAGTTGGGCCGGCCGCGAGGGAGTATCGAGTTCGTCCTCCAGTGGTACGCTCGCCGGAGCATGACGCTTCAAACGGTTCAGACATAGATTGGCAGCAACACGCCGGATCCATGGACCAAAGGGGCGTTCCTTATCAAAGATTTGCAGGCGCTCATGAGCACGGATGAACGCTTCCTGGGTCATATCTTCCGCCTCCCTCCGTTCACCCATCATCCTCAGGCAGACATTGAACACAGAAGCCTGGTAGCGCTGCATCAGCTCACCGAACGCCTGTTGTTCACCTTCCCGGGTTCGCGTGACCAGGACCTGATCTGATGGATCATGCATCTCTATACCTTACTACAGGCAGTTGGACCATTTGGTTGCGCGACATTGTAGGATAATAAAAGCAAGCCCCGCTACAGGGGCTTGCCACAAACTTAGTATATGAACACATATGCGTCAGGGTTTGACCGCCCCGTGAGCGAATTGGCCGCTCCCGATTCCATATCGTTCCCTAACCAGCGGCCAGGTGTGACGCATGAAGTCTTCCTCGCCTGACCAGGAGAACTTCTCCCAATCACGAGCTGGGTGGACTGTCTGCTGGATGAGGTACATCGTCGCCTTGACGGCTTCCTTCTCCTCAGCGCTCAAACCCGCACCTTGAGCAAGACGTTGGATGAGCCTTATGCCACGTGGGTCGATCATCACAGTTACCTCCCAGATTGCCCTTGAGTTGCGCTTTGGCCGCCTGACTAGCGGATACGATCCGAATCAGATCGTAGCCGGCTCATAGCCTGGTTTTCGATTTGACGCACACGCTCGCGGGTAATGCCCATTTTCTCCCCCACCTCCTGCAGTGTGTGGGAACGGCCGTTGGTAAATCCATAACGCAGCATGAGCACCTGGGCTTCACGGGCAGGCAGCGCATCGAGCACTTCACGCACCTGCTGCTGCATCAGGTTATCAACCGTGCTCTGCTCGGGAGATTCGATCTCCCGGTCGGGGATCATATCTCCTAAGGTTCGGTTTTCATCGTCATCCTGAGGTAGGTCCAAGGAGATGGGTGCCTGGCCGATGTTGAGGATCTCTGTCACCAACTCGGGTGAGATCCCAAGTTCCTCTGCCAGTTCGAGATCATCTGGATCACGACCAAGCGCTTGCACCAATCGATTTTTCGCTTGCGAGAGCTTGCTAATTTCAACACTCTTGTGGACCGGAAGCCGTATCGTGCGGCTTTGATTATCGATCGCACGGGTGATGGCCTGACGGATCCACCAGGTAGCGTAGGTGCTGAAACGGTTCCCACGTGTGGGGTCAAACTTCTTCGTCGCCCGGATCAACCCGATGATGCCTTCCTGGATCAGGTCGAGCAGCGGGATGCCGCGGTTGGTATAGCGCTTGGCGATACTCACTACCAGGCGTGTATTGGCCATGACCAGCCGCTCACGTGCGGCCGAGCCAGTCTCGATCGCACCCCGCAGTTGCGCAATCTCACGCTCACGCAAACCGCCCTGCGCTAGACGCTTGCGGGCCTCGCGCGCTCTGGCCAAGCTCTGGGAGAGCGCAACCTCTTCGTTGGCGGTGAGCAGCGGTGTCTGCGTGATCTGTTCAATGTACTCGTCCCGGAAAACTCGGGGCCCACGGATACCGGTTGTACCCATTTCTTTCCCTCCAGTATTCTCTGAAGTACCTAGACCGCATAATCTTGCTTGTTGCTGGATTATTAATATGATAATAACAGTCTAATTTATGAATTATCTTAACAGGGCATAACAATCCCGTCAAGGTATATTTCATATTTTGTCCTCTTTAGTAAAAGCGGAGTCCTGGGCTGCTCCCCAGGGCGAAGCAGGAGGCATAAGTCGAGGGGCATAGCCGTTTGACGCACTTGCGGACTGATTTCTTTCCTCATTTATCCTGCGAGCCAGGGCGATGTGTTTATCCCGCGGTATAATCCCCGCGTGAGGAGACTTGATGATCGAGATTACTGAAGCTGCACAAGAACAAATACGTTGCTTGCTCGAAAAAGAAGAACGCTCCGGTATGCTGCTTCGGATGCAGATCCTGGGACGTGGTCCAGGTGGCTTTCGCTACGCCGTCCGCTTTGTTCCTCCGGACGAGGTGCAAGCCGATGATGCCCAGGCCGACTTCGATGATTTCAAGGTGCTGATCGATCCCGCTACACTGCCCAATTTGCAGGGCTCGACCCTCGATTACCAGGAAGACAGCTTCCAACGCGGTTTCATGATCGAAAACCCGAACCCCGTCTGGCGCGACTCGACGGCACAGGCGATCCAGGACCTGCTTGATAACAAGATCAATCCTGGCGTGGCTGCCCACGGCGGTTTCGTATCGCTGGTTGACTTCCGGGATGAGGTAGCCTACATCGCATTTGGTGGAGGTTGTCAGGGATGTGGAATGATCGATGTGACCCTGAAACAGGGAGTCGAAGTCATGATCAAGGACACCATCCCCGCCGTGCGTGAGATCGTCGATACGACCGATCACGGCTCAGGTGCAAATCCGTTTTATAACCAACAAGGTGGGGCTTCCGCTCTCTCGTAAAGGATCTCCAGCGGAACGCTCAAAGAATTGCTGATAAACAAAAAACCACCTCCCCAATTATGGGGAGGCGGTTTGATTCCGGTTGTCGTTTTAAACATCCAGGTTACGAACCTCACGCGCGTGTGTCTGGATGAAGCGCTTGCGAGGTGGGACAGCCGCACCCATCAGCATGTCAAACGTCCGATCGGCCGCTGCGGCATCCTCAACAGTGACCTGGAGAAGTGTGCGGTTGGTCGGGTCCATCGTGGTGTCCCATAGCTGCTGAGGGTTCATCTCACCAAGACCCTTATAACGCTGTTGCGACACCTTCTCCCCATCGACACCCATTTCTTTAATCACTTGTTCGCGTTCGCCTTCGGTGTACGCATAGCGCCGTTTGGATTTGTAATCAATTCGGTAAAGCGGTGGCTGGGCCACGAAGAGATGTCCTTCATCGATCAATTCCGGCATATAGCGGAAAAAGAATGTCAGCAGAAGTGTGCGGATGTGGCTTCCATCGACATCCGCGTCGGTCATGATGATCACCCGTCCATAGCGCAGCCCTTCGATGTCGAAGGTCTCACCGATGCTGGTCCCCAGGGCCGAGATGAGCGCTTTGACCTCATTGTTTGATAGGATCTTGTCCAACCGCGCTCGCTCCGTGTTCAAGATCTTACCCCGCAGTGGCAGGATGGCCTGGAAATGTCGATCGCGACCCTGCTTAGCCGAACCACCAGCCGAATCACCCTCGACGATGTAAAGTTCACACTTGTTTGGGTCACGCTCGGAACAGTCCGCGAGTTTACCCGGCAGCGTCAGGCTCTCGAGGGCGCTCTTGCGGATAACCAGATCGCGCGCCTTGCGCGCCGCGTCCCGGGCGCGGGCGGAAGTGAGACACTTCTGCACGATCGCTTTGCCGGCGCGCGGGTTGCTATCCAGGAATTCGCTGAAGGCTTCACCCATGACCTGCTGAACCTGGGTCTGGACTTCGGCGTTCATGAGCTTGACCTTGGTCTGGCTCTCGAACTGGGGATCGCGATGCTTGACGCTGACGATGGCCGTCAGCCCTTCCCGAGTGTCATCCCCGCTGAAGTTGGGATCCGAATCCTTCAACAGGTTGTTCTTGCGTGCGTAGTCGTTGATCGTTCGCGTAACGGCAGCTCGCAGCCCGGTAAGGTGCGTGCCGCCGTCAACAGTATTGATCGTGTTTGCGAACGAGTACACCGATTCGGCATAGGCGTCTGTATACTGTAGTGCGACCTCGATCCCGGTCTCGTCCACTTCTTTGTCCACATAGACGACCGGGTGAAGAAGGTCACGGTTGCGGTTCAGGTAGTTGACGAAGGAGGTAATACCGCCTTCGAAATAGAATGTCATTTCCCGCTCGTCACGTTCGTCGAGGAGATGGATCGTGACCCCGCGCGTGACAAAGGCCATCTCACGGAAGCGCTGGACTAGGGTTTCGAAGCGGTAGTCTAGCTCTCCCTTGAAGATGGTCTTGTCGTACAGAAAGGTCGACTTGGTGCCAGTGACATCCTTGGGGGCTTTCCCGATCACCTCAACCGGCTTGGTCGGCGCACCCTTCTCGTAGCGCTGGAAGTGGACCTTCCCGCCGCGTTTGACTTCGATTTCACACCACTCGGAAAGCGCATTGACCGCTGAGACACCCACGCCATGCAGCCCGCCGGAGACCTTGTACCCGTCACCGCCAAATTTTGCGCCAGCATGGAGAACGGTCATCACGATTTCAAGGGCCGGGATCTTCTTTTGTGGGTGCAGATCGACCGGGATACCGCGACCATCATCCTCAACCGTCACGCTGCTGTCGTCGTGGATGGTGACATCGATCATCGTGCATGCCCCGGCCAGGGCTTCATCGATCGAGTTGTCAACTACTTCATAGACGAGGTGGTGTAAGGCCTTGACATCCGTGCCGCCGACGTACATACCCGGCCGCCGTCGGACGGCTTCCAATCCTTCCAAGACCTGAATATCTTTTGCGGCGTAGCTGCTAACCTTTTGAGACCGCTTAGCCACGTTGCGTTCTCCTTATCAACTGGATGTTTCCCGAATCATCATTTTGCTTGACTGCCGCTTGCTGCCGCTTAGTTATCTCCTCCGCCAGGCCCAGCATCCACGCCCGACGGCTCTGGTAATACGCATAGCTCGCCGAGAGCAGGGTTGTGCTAACAAAGGCATGACCAACGATCGCCAGCAGCAGGTACCATGATCCTTCGTCAGGCAGGCTCCACACTTGTGTTGCCCCGATCCAGGCGATCAGGAACACGCTTAGCAAGAAACCCATTGAACTGAAGAAGTTCCAACGTACAATCCGCAGACTTTCCCTCATTGCCTGGCGCAGGCCAAGGCCAAAGAGAATGATCCCGTGCGAGGTAAAGCTGAGATAGACTGCCCCAACGAATAGGATTGGCATACCCAGGTATAGCAGGGCGTCAATGGAACCGATCAACATCGAGCCCAGTAGAACCGCCCCGCTGACCACGTACCCCAGGATCGCCATGAAGAGCAGCCGTTTGAAGGTCTTCCAGAAGGGAATTTCTTTAACCTCCGCTGCATATCCACGCGCAATCTCGCGCAGGTAAACTGCTCCCAACGCCATCCCCAGCAGTGAAATTCCCAGCCAGATCCACAGGGTAGACGCATCCTGTGAGATCTGCACCTGCGCTGTGACACCGAGGGGGGTAGCCGTTGGAAGCACTATGGCGATCAGACTCGGAACACCGACACTCAGGCTGGCAATAAGGCCAAAGATCAGGTTGAAAGGTAGACCCGCGGGCAGCGTACTCAAAGCTGTAAACAAGTTATAGCGCGATGCGAGTTCGAGGAACGAGTCCTTGAACAGCGCCAGCTGTTCAACAACCACCGGATCCACGCTTGCGGGCGGGGTTAGCCCGGTGCTGATGAACTGAATGATCGATGGGATGACAAGGTGAGGTCCGAACCAAAGGAACAGATCCAGCACCACAGAGGGCAGGATCAGGATCGGTAAGGCCGCAACCCGGTCGAACCCAGTCGCGAGCGCTTTAATGGCGCCAATCGGACGTGATCCGAGGTTGTTTTCAGAAGCATACACGAATAACTATTTTACCATAGCGGGTCCTCACCGCCTAAGGCGCCGTAAGCCACGACCAGCCCTTTCAATTGACCCCTCCACTCCGACTGGTTTAGAATCTCGTCGGAGATCCTATGATATCGACCATCGCATTGCTGACTGATTTCGGGCTGGAAGATACCTACGTTGGCGTCATGAAAGCCGTCATCGCAGGCATTGCCGAATCGGTTCAGATCATCGATCTTACGCATGCCATTCCTGCCGGCGATCTGCGCTGCGCTGCCCTAGAGCTATGGCGGGCAGCGCCTTATCTCCCACCTGGAGCGGTCATCCTGGCTGTTGTTGATCCGGGCGTCGGGAGCGAGCGACCAGCCGTGGCGGTTGAATTCAAGAATCACATTGCAGTAGGACCAGACAACGGAATCTTCAGCTACCTGCTCTTTGATGAGGTACCGGCCAGAACCATCCGGCTCGAGAACGTGGCGTTCCAACGCCTACCACGCAGCTCAACTTTCCATGGGCGTGACGTTTTTGCGCCTGCCGCCGCCCATCTTGCGGCTGGCGTCAAAATCGAGGCGCTTGGTTCTCCAGCATCCGGGCTGAAGCAGCTGACGCCCCCCCGGCTGGAATTGCCTCCTGGTAACCCGATCGAAGGCGAGATCCTGCACCGGGATCGGTTCGGCAACCTGATCACCTCTATCGGGAAAATGGTACGGGATAACCAGGGAGCCGCCTTGTACAATTGGATCCGGCCCAGGGAGCAGCCTATTCAACTTAGAGACCCAATACGGCTCGAGCTCCCCGGCGGAATTACCTTAGCCATGCGTGATACATTCGCCGCTGTACCCTCTGGCCAACCCCTGGCGTATACTGGAAGCTCTGGGTTGCTGGAGATCGGGCTGCGTGATGGGGACGCAGCAGATTCACTCCAGTTGCACATTGGTGATAGCATACGCCTGACAAGCGCATAAGGATGGAAAATGCCCTCATTCCGGATTGAAGGCGGGAACCCGCTGCAAGGCGAAGTGACGCCTTCCGGCAACAAGAACGCAGCTCTGCCCTTACTCTCGGCCTGCTTGCTAACAAGTGAACCTGTCATCCTTCACAATGTGCCGGATATTGGCGATGTCCAGATCATGCGCAGCTTGCTCGAAAGCCTGGGGGTTGAGATCGAGACGATTGCGGATCATTCCTGGCGGGTGGTAGCAAGCGATATCCGCCAGGCAGATCTTGACCCTGATTTATGCCGGCGAATCCGGGCCTCGATCTTGATCGCGGGCCCAATGCTCGGACGTCAGGGGAGCATTAACTTACCTCCCCCCGGGGGTGATGTCATTGGCCGCCGGCGGGTTGATACTCACCTGCTTGCACTGGAAAAACTTGGCGCCTCTGTCAACTACAGCGAGCGTGAGTTCAGCATGCAGGTGGCAGGACGGCTGTCAGGCATCGATCTGCTCCTGGATGAAGCCAGCGTCACGGCCACCGAAAACGCCATCATGGCCGCCGTCATGGCGGAAGGCGTATCCGTAATTCGCAATGCAGCCTCAGAACCTCACGTCCAGGAACTATGCCAATTCCTGAATCTGCTCGGTGCAGAAATCGAGAACATCGGATCGAACACGCTCAAGATCAGCGGGGTAAAGCAGCTCCACGGGGGCGAACACACCATCGGCCCGGACTATCTTGAGGTCGTCAGCTTTATCGGCGCAGCCGCCATAACCGGAGGCTCGATCCGTATCCACAATGCAGGCCCGGGCTTCCTGGACATGCCGCGCTTGGTATTTGGCCGCTTGGGGATCGAGTGGGAGGTTGAAGGTGAGGACATCCTCATCCCGGCCGACCAGGAGATGGCCATCCGTCCCGATGTTGGCGGGAAGATACCACAAATCAGCGTCATGCCCTGGCCGGCTTTCCCAACCGATATGATGAGTGTGGCCATCGTCGTCGCAACCCAGACGAACGGCACCATCCTCTTCCACGATTGGATGTACGAGACGCGCATGTTCTTCATTGATAAACTTGTATCGATGGGCGCGCGCATCATCCTCTGCGATCCACATCGATCGATTGTGCAAGGCCCCAGCCCGCTCATCGGCGAGCATCTGGAGAGCCCCGACATCCGCGCCGGCCTCGCACTGACCCTGGCCGCTCTTGCAGCCAATGGCACCTCGCACATTGGTAATATCGGGCAGATCGAGCGGGGGTATGAACGCATCGATGAGAAACTGCGAGGCCTGGGGGCTAAAATTACACGGCTGACAGAGTAACACTGACCCAGTTTCCTCCAAGATGTGTGATGACCGTCCCGAACCCTACGCGGCGTTGACCGGTCCTAGCCACTGCGGTATAATCCTGCGGCTATTCAAACGATACTTTGATTTCGCCGAGGAAAAAGGGATCTCATGCCGAAGCGTACATACCAACCCAAGAAAAGACACCGTATCAGGGTCCATGGATTTCGGGCCCGCATGAGCACGCGCGGCGGTCGAAGCGTGCTGAAAGCACGTCGCAAGAAGGGTCGCTACAGTCTTTCCGTTCGCATGAATGAACACGTCAAGAAACTCAACTGGAAGGCCTAGCTCGCTGCCTCTGAGCACGAGCTATCGACAGCCGGCCAGGTGGATGAACCGTAGGTTTCGGATCACCAATTCGAGTGACTTTCAGCGGGTGCGGCTCACCGGAAGTTCCTATGCCCACCCGCTTGTCATTCTACTGGTCAGCCCAGGCGCCGAAACGCATTCCCGCTTCGGATTCACGGCTGGTCGGGCGGTTGGGGGTGCTGTTGCCCGAAATCGCGCGAAGCGCCTGATGCGAGAGGCCATTCGGCACTACCTACCGGAAATTGAGCCAGGCTGGGATGCTGTGATAATCGCCAGACCGGACCTGCTGAAAGCCGATTGGAGCGAACTGCTCGCGGGTCTCGGTCAATTATTGAAACGTTCGGGAATTAGAAATGCCTGACCTGGCTGCAGGTGCCCATGTCGATCACTCGGAACCATCCCTGCGGGATATCCCGGTCAGCTTGAGCACCTTGCCGCGCTTGCCTGTCTTGGTGGTGATTCGCCTTTACCAACGGCTGATCTCACCCGCGCTTCCTGCGGGTACATGCCGATTTGAACCGACTTGCTCGCACTACAGTTATCAGGCCATTGCTAAATTCGGCTTGCTAAAAGGGTGCGCACTCTCGATCTGGCGCATCCTGCGCTGTCAGCCATTCAATCCGGGCGGGTATGACCCGGTGCCATAGGAGATCCATGAGCCTTAAGACCTCTTCACGTTCAAAAGCCATCTTCTCGATTGGGCTGCTGATTATCCTCGCCGCACTGCTCTCGGGCTGCGTTGGTGGCAGCGCCCTTGCAGCCTCAAGTTGGCCTGGAGTGTCAGTTGATGAGACCACCGCTTACGTCGCGTACGGACCGAACGTCCATGCTATCGATTTGAGAACCGGCGAAGTACAGTGGCGCTTCCCGACCGAACCCGATCGCTCGCTTTCATTCTATGCCCCGCCGGCAGTTGACCCCGCCGGGCATATCGTTGTCGGCGGGTATGACAGAAAGGTCTATGAACTTCAACCGGAGGGCATAAGCGCCAGTGTCGCCTGGACCTTTGAGGGCGCTGAGGATCGGATCATCGGAGGCTTGCTCATCGCCGGGGATATCGTCTACGTACCCTCAGCCGATTGGAAGCTCTATGCCCTCAATCTGGATGACGGTACCCCGGCCTGGCCGCAACCCTTTGAGGCCGAGCATGCGCTCTGGTCTGCTCCGTTAATTAACGGCCAGCATGTCTATGTCGCTGCCTTGGATCACAAGGTCTATGCCCTCGATCCTGCTACCGGAGCTATTGAATGGAGCGTTGACCTGGGGTCAGCCGTATCGGATACACCAACGCTTGCGGGGGACCTCCTTCTCTGCGGCACTTTTGAAGGCATCCTCTACGCACTGGATACAAGCAGCGGCAGGGTCGTCTGGACCTTCGAGGCCGGGGAGGCCATCTGGGGCAATCCCGCTGTGAACGAAACCCATGCATTCTTTGCAGATGTCTCTGGAGTTGCCTATTCAATCGAAATCAAGAGTGGGCGCGAGGACTGGCGCCGGGACCTTTCAGGTCCAGCCTCTGCTACCCCGGCGCTCACCGATGAGCGGGTATTCTTCGTCAGTGAGACTGGAGCCGTTGATGCTTTCAAGCTTGACAACGGTGATCCAGCCTGGCCCTCCAGTGCTATCCTGATAGGCCGACTGCTTGCCGACCCTATCCTGACCTCGGAGGGCTTGCTGGTACCCGTCATGGATGGCGAGTGCATCCTCTATATGCTCGATGTCGATACCGGGAGCTCGCGCTGCCTTTTCCAGGCAGAATAACGAATCATTGAGGACGGAAACCTATGTGGAATACTTTTATCCTCGAACCGATGATCAATGCCCTGCTCCTGATTTACCGATTCCTGGGTCAAAATTTCGGTTTAGCGATCCTGATCTTTACGGCACTTGTGCGGCTCATTACGCTGCCACTGACCTACCAACAGATGAAGGGCACGATGGTCATGGCCGAGATCCAGGGTTCGGATCGCTACAAGAAGATGCAGGAAAAGTACAAGAAGGATAAACAAAAACTCTCAGAGGAGCAGATGAAGCTTTTCAAGGAGGTGGGCTACAACCCCTTCAGTGGTTGTCTGGGCTTGATCATCCAATTCCCAATCATCATCGGCCTCTACCAGGCCATCATCCGGACCATGGCAGCCACACCCCTACAGTTGTTTGATCTCTCAAAGCTTGTTTACAACTTCGTCCCCACGGGTCTGATCCCGCTTAACAGCCAGTTCCTGTATATGAACCTCGGGCAACCAGAGCGTCTCTCGCTTTCTTTCCTGCCCTTCGACATTCCTGTGCTTACGATCCTTGTCGTAATCAGTACGTATTTGCAGACCAAACTAACCACCCCTGCATCCCCAGATTCACAGGGATCGCAGATGACGCAGATGATGACCCTGTACATGCCGCTGCTCCTTGGATATTTCGCATACACGCTTGCCTCTGGCCTAGCGTTGTACTTTGTCGCTTCAAACCTGCTCGGCATCCTGCAGGGTTTGATCATGCGTCGGGTGCGCGAATCGAACGCTCCAGTTAAAAACAAGGTTCATAAACCAGCATAGAAGGTTGACCCGATGACCAAAACCAGCCTTGAGATGATCGCTCCAACAGTTGAGGAAGCCATTCAGCGCGGCGCGCTGGAGCTGGGATTGCCCGAAGACGCGCTCGATGTGGAGGTACTCGATGAAGGCGGTCGGGGGCTATTCGGCCTCGGAAGCCGCCAGGCGCGTGTGCGCCTGACCGTTCGTGACGAGTCGGCATCAAGTGTGTCCATAGCCGGTGCTGTTTCCCCAGACCGATCGCAAGAACCAATCGGTTCGATTGAAGCCGGCGACGAAGCGACGGATGAGGAAGCGCTCAAGATCTCACAGGAAACGGTTGAAGAACTCTTGCAGCGTATGAGCATTGACGCCAGCGTGCGCGCCCACTGGGGTGAACCGGATGCACCCGGGAAAGTACGTCCGCTCTTCATTGATATCCTAGGGGACGATCTCAGCATCTTGATCGGGCGTCGCGGCGAGACCCTCTCCGCCTTGCAGTACATCACCCGTTTGATCGTTGGGAAGGAACTGCGGCGCCCGGTTGCCGTGCTGATCGACGTCGAGGGTTACCGGGCCCGCCGCGAACGCCAGCTTCGACAGTTGGCCAGGCGTATGGCTTCACAGGCGGTGGAAACCGCCCGAACCATGACCCTCGAACCTATGCCGGCCTACGAGCGCCGCGTCATCCACATGGAGCTGCGCGATGATTCCCAGGTAGACACGGTCAGCGTCGGGGAAGGATCCCGACGAAAGGTCACGATCATTCCCAAGCAGTAAAGGTACCGGGTGTGGTTGTGTGACCACGCCCCTCGTTTATAATCAGCACCATGCACCCCGACGGTGGACCTCCGAGAGCGCTCCTGATCGGCCACACGACAAGAGACCTGACACTGCATAGACACAAGCTTGGTGGTTCGGTTGCCTATGCCGGTCTAACGCTTGCTGCACTTGGCTGTCGTGTGCGCGTGCTTACCGCTGCAAGCCGCGATCTCGATCTCGGCCTGCTCAACAGCCTCGAGCTTCACCGTCTCACTGCTCCGCAGAGCACAACTTTCGAGAACATTTACCGGCAGAATGCCCGGGAACAATTCCTGCGAGCCCACGCCGGACCCATTACGGCTGGTGACATGCCGCAAGCCTGGTGCCGGACTGACCTGCTTTTCCTGGCGCCAGTTGCGAACGAAGTCGGACCTGATCTTGCTCGAAGTGTGGACTTTAGCCTGCTGGGCGTAACTGCCCAGGGATGGTTCCGTGAGATACGCCCGGACGGATCGGTTAAACTCAAACCCTGGCAGCAGGTGCTGCCTCGGATTCCGCAATCGGCGATCGTTGTTCTCAGCACCGAGGATCTGGGCGGGAGCTCCGCCGGCGCCGTGGAAATTGCCAGCAAGTGCCGTATCCTGGCACTTACCGATGGCGCACGCGGCGCGGATGTCTTTTGGGATGGCCAGCAGGTACACATACCTGCTCCGGTTGCTGACGAGATAGATCCGACGGGCGCAGGAGATATCTTTGCCGCAGTCTTTTTCTGCCGGCTTCTGCTTGGGGATGAAGCCCCGATTGCGGCGCGGCATGCGAACCTGCATGCCTCCGCTTCGGTAAGCCAATCCGGATTGCGGGCAGTGCCCGACGTGATCGAGATTCTGGATACGGGAGTCGTTCAAGCGTGATGACCCGATTCTATACCTTCGTCAACCAGAAGGGCGGCGTGGGGAAAACGACCACGGCGATTAGCGTCGCGGCAGAGCTCGCACAGGCTGGCTTGCGGGTCTTGCTAGTGGACATTGACCCCCAGGCGAATGCCACAGCCTGCCTGGGGGTAGACCACAGGGCGCTTGAGCGCGATGTCTACGATGGGTTGATCCGCCAAACTCCGGCCAGCGAGATTATCCTGCGTAGCACCCGGCTCGGGCTCTCACTGATGCCGGCTTCTGCTGCATTGGCCGGCGCGCAAATCGAGATGGTAGACTTACCACGACGTGAGGAGCTGCTGCGCGATCTTCTGGCCCCGCTTGATGATCGTTATGACTACGTGCTCATCGATTGTCCACCTTCGCTTGGCTTGCTCACCTTGAACGGCCTTCTCGCCGCCCGGCAGGGCGTCATCATCCCGGTCCAGTGTGAGTACCTTGCCCTGGAAGGCCTGACACAACTCATGCAAACTCTCCAGCGGATACGCACCTGTCTCTATCCGGGATTGCTGATCCGGGGCCTGGTGCTGACGATGTTTGATGTACGTACCAACCTGTCGCAGGACGTGGTAAGCGAAGTGCGAGAGCATTTTCCTGACAGGGTATTCAAGACCGTGATTCCACGCAGTGTCCGCCTGGCCGAGGCACCTTCCCATGGTTTGCCGATCTCCGCCTACGCACCGAGCTCAACAGGAGGCGTCGCGTATGCAGAGCTTACTGCCGAAATACTCGCCGGCGACGGTCAATCGGCTCCACACAAAGCGCTTAAAAACGAGGTCACCCATGACTAAGAAACGAGGCCTAGGCCGGGGGCTTGACGCACTGATCCCCGCTGGCATCGAAGCTCAAGATCGACCGGATACAGTCGCCAGCATCAGGCTGGAACGCATTGTCCCCAACCCACGCCAACCGCGGGCAGCGATTGATCCGCACGACCTTGAGGACTTGGCAAACTCGATCCGGGAACACGGCATACTGCAGCCATTGATCATCTCGCCAGTGGATGCATCTGGGACCCATACCCTCATTGCGGGCGAACGAAGGCTGCGGGCTGCACGCCTGGCCGGACTGGACGAGGTCCCGGTGATCGTGCGGGAGGTTGATGACCGCCAGTTGCTGGCGTGGGCCCTTATTGAAAACCTGCAGCGCCAGGACCTGAACCCGCTCGAGGCAGCGGAAGGATACCGTCAACTGGCAGAGGATTTCGGGTTATCCCACGAAGCCATTGCCAATCAAATTGGCAAAAGCCGGGCAGCAGTGAGCAACACCCTGAGGTTATTGAAGCTCTCCGCTGCAGGCCGGAAAGCGCTCTTGGAAAATCACATCTCGGAAGGGCATGCCCGCGCCCTGCTTGCCTTGCCCACTGCGCAAGCCCAATCTGCCGCGCTGCAGGCCATCATCGACCGCGAATTGAACGTTCGTCAGACGGAAGAACTCGTTCGCCGGCTCTCCGGCGAACGCAGGCAGCCTCAAGTGAAACGCAGCCCTTCTCCGGAAGAAGCCGCGCTCGAGGACCAACTCAGGGTCTCACTCGGGACGAAGGTCGTATTAAAACGCACCAAAAACGGCGGCAGCTTGACGATCCGCTTTTATTCCGACGAAGAACTCAACAGCCTGGTTGAGCGTTTGCTGGACGAAGGCTAAGACTGGCTGTGCGCTACCTGATCTATGGTACTGGCGCCGTCGGTGGGCTGCTTGGCGGCAAACTGTCGCTCGCTGGCTATGAGGTCATCTTCCTCGCCCGGGAGCGAATCGCCAGCGCAATGCAGCAGAGTGGTCTGCGCCTGGGCCCAGATCCGCATTCGCAGCTGCCCTCACCGCGGGTTACGGTCAGCCTACCAACCGCGCTTGAACTTGGTCACCCCGACCTCGTTCTGCTGACGGTCAAGGCCTACGATGTGGAGGCTGCCGGGGCCGAGCTCGCCGTGCACCTCGATCGGCAGATCCCGGTTGTCAGTTTTCTAAACGGGATCGGTAACGAAGCCCGTCTGGCGGGTTACCTCGGAGAAGCACGGATCATCCCTGCCACCCTGACCACAGCCGTTCAAATGCTGGACCCCGGCGTGCTGCGAATCGAGAAGGAACGCGGCATCGGTTTCGCTGGCACACACGATCGACTGGATCAACTTTCAGCTGAATTCGAGTCAGCCGGATTCATCATCCGCCGCTATGCAGACCCGGCGCGCATGAAGTGGTCCAAACTTATGACAAACATCGTGGCCAATGCCAGCTCTGCCATCCTGGGCTGGAGTGCGGGCCAGGTATTCTCCCATCCAGGGATCGCGCGGCTTGAGATCGAAGCCCTGCGCGAAACGCTGCGGGTGATGAAAGCCCTGGGCCATGCCCCGGTCGATCTACCCGGCGTCCGCGTCTCACTCCTCGGGCACGGGATGAGCTTGCCAGCGCCGATCATCCAGCGAGTCCTTAGGCAAGTTGTCAGTCGCGGGCGTGGCAAGAAAATGCCCTCTCTCTATCATGATATCGGCCGTCACAGGTCAGAGGTCTATTGGTTAAACGGGGCTGTCGTACAAGCCGATCCCACAAACAACACACCTGCCAATCGGGTTCTTTTAGAAACGATGGACAAGCTCGTTGAGGATGCTTCGGCTGCAGCTCGCTACCAGGACTACCCTGATGAATTGCTCCGCCTCGCCGCACAATACGGTGTACCGGGCATACCGCTGTGGCGAGAATAAGGCGAACCCCGATTCTGGGTATAATCCGCTCGAGCTTGCAGTGCGCGTGAATGTGGAGGTGCAAATGGACCTTGCCAACCAAGTTGCCCTGGTGACCGGGGCCTCGCGCGGTATCGGTCGGGCGATTGCGCTCGAGCTCGGTGTGCGCGGGGTGAAGGTCATCGTGAATTACAATGCCAGCCAGCAGGAAGCAGAGCAGGTCGTATCTGCAATCGTGGAGAATGGTTCGAAAGCAGCCGCCGTTCAGGCGGATGTGAGCGATCTTGCATCTGCTGCCGCGTTGGTTAAAACGACCATTGAGACATTCGGTGACCTTCATATACTGGTGAACAATGCCGGCATCACCCGCGATGGGTTGATCATGACCATGAGCGAAGATGATTGGTCTTCGGTAATCCAAACGAACCTTGCTTCAACTTTCTATTGCTCGAAGGCAGCCGTCCGGCATATGATGAGAAAACGCTATGGTAGGATCATCAATATCACCTCAATATCAGGGATCATGGGAAATGCCGGCCAGACGAACTATTCTGCCTCGAAAGCGGGACAGATCGGTTTCACAAAGGCACTGGCACGAGAGGTCGCCTCACGCAACATCACTGTAAATGCAGTCGCGCCAGGTTTCATAGAGACCGAGATCTGGTCTGGAGTGCCTGAGGATATTCAATCCGGCATGGTGGATGTGATCCCACTTGGGAGGATCGGTCAACCGGAAGAAATCGCCCGTGCGGTCGCCTTCCTGGCCTCGGAGGATGCATCCTATATAACCGGCCACGTTTTGACGGTGGACGGCGGCATGGCAATGTGATCGGAGCGTAACGTATGGCTGCAAAAGAGAAGAAGAGCGACAGGGCTCCTGGGACAACGACCATGGCACCTGGCGTACTCGTTACCATGGCGCGCCTTACCGCGTTAAGTGTTCCGGGTGTCTATGGCATGGCGGCGGGCCCTGCGGGTGTAAACCGGCTCTTCCGTCGCGGAGCAGGTGAGGGCGTTCGGGTCGAGGTCGAAGAAGATTCGGTCTTTGTCGACCTCTACCTGATCCTGGAAGCTGACACGAACGTACGCGAAGTCAGCCGGAAAGTGCAATCTGAGGTTGCGCGCGCGATCGAGGACATGATTGGCATGAAGGTGGCCCGAATCGACGTGCACATTGAAGATATCGAGTTCACCGAACAAAGCCCATCATGAACTTCATCCACAACCATGAAGCGTGAACGCCGGCGTGTTCGCAGTCTCGCCCTCCAGTCACTCTACGAAGTCGACACCGTCGGTCATCCTGCCCCGGAGGTAATCGCCCGTCACATCGAGATGAATGCCGGCATGAGCGATGAGAATATTGAATTCCTGCGGACCATCGTCCTGGGTGTGCTGGAAGTCAGCACCCAGCTCGATGAATGGATAGCGGGGAGCGCGCCTGAGTGGCCCGTTGCCCAGCTGGCAGTCCTCGATCGCAACATCCTGCGCATGGCGCTCTGGGAGCTGGCAGTTTCCGAAGAGACCCCCTTAAAGGTTGCCATTAATGAGGCTGTGGAACTGGCCAAGCGCTTCGGGTCCGATTCCTCACCACGCTTCATCAACGGCGTCCTGGGCACACTGGCCAAGCAAGAACAGGAACTCCGCAACTTCTTGAAAGTTAATCAGGATTAGATCATGGAAATATTCGGTATTGGTGGTCCCGAATTACTGTTCATCCTGGTCATTGCTCTGCTCCTGATCGGCCCACGTGACCTGGGCAAGACCGGGCGTTCGATCGGACGTTTCCTGAACCAGCTTTACCGCTCTGAGAGCTGGCGTACATTGAATGAAGCCTCGCGTACGCTGCGCACGCTTCCCAATCGACTGGCGCGGGAAGCCGCGCTGGATGAGCTAGATCAGGTTCGGAAGGAGATGACCAAAACCGGGGAGGAGCTGGCCGACCCTGCCAGGGATATCAAACAAGGATTACAGGCATGGACCCCGGCCCCGGATCCCCGGCCGGTCCCACCGACGGCGGCGTCAACCCTGCCAGTATCATCCAAACCTGAGGACGAGGCGGAAAGTTGATCCGCACCAGCCTGCGCCGGATCGGGCGCGCCCTGATATGGCCTTTTCGCATGCTGTGGCGGATTGTCTCCTGGCCATTTCGCCAGCTGGCCCGCCTTTACCGGGCGATTGGCGACTTCATCAACCAGGAGCCCGAAGACACGCCGATCGCCGACGTATTCGTCCGCACCGTCGAGCAACCTTCTGTGCTCATCGACCACCTGGAAGCGCTGCGCGGGCATGTTCTGCGGTCCGTGGCCGTGCTTGTGTTGACCGTCCTCATCAGTACAATCTTTACACGTCAGGCGATCGAGTTCCTCGCCAAGCCGATTGGTGGGATCGAAGCCCTGCAGGCGATTGAGGTCACCGAATCCCTTGGGGCTTTCATGCGGGTCGCCCTGCTCTGCGGCATCACGCTCGCCATGCCCTATATCGGTAGCGAAGCGTTCCTCTTCATCAACCCTGGCCTTCGGCGCAGAGAGCGCCTCACCATCCTCAGCGCCATTCCGGCTGCGACCCTGCTCTTTTTGCTGGGGGTGGCCTTCGCCTACTACATCATGCTCCCGGCAGCACTGCCGTTCTTGCTCAATTTCCTGGGAATCAGCGCTGCGATCCGTCCGGCGAACTACATTCGCTTCATCACCGGGCTCATGTTCTGGATCGGGATTGCCTTCCAGTTCCCGCTCATCATCTACGCACTGGCCGCGATCGGCGTCGTAAACGCCCGCTCTCTCATTCACGGCTGGCGATTCGCCATCCTCGGGATTGCCGTGCTCGCAGCAGCCGTGACGCCGACGGTCGACCCTGTCAATATGGGTCTTGTCATGTTGCCGATGATCGTGCTCTACTTCATCAGCATTGGCCTGGCGAGCTTTGCTGGCCGGCGGCGGCTCAAGGCGGCCGAAACCGTCTGACTGAGAATTTTCTCCCCTGCACAACTCCAGGTAGCCCTGGCAGGATCCTAGAATTTTACTTACCGCGCCCACGTTTTTGCCCGCCCACACCGACCGGAGTACAATCTCAGCGTCGCCGCAATAGATGAAGGAGGGTAGTGTTACATGCGCCCAGTCTACGCACTTTCCGGCGGGGTTTCAAAGTTCGCAAAAGCCCGACCGGACAAAACCTTTCAGGCCATCGTCAAGGAAGCATACGACTATGCCATCGAAGATCTTGGCTTGGATTTTGAGGCCTTTACCGCCCTCGTAGATGGATCGGTCGCCTCCTACTTCTCAGATCACTTCACCCGTCAGTTGATGGCTGGGATCATGGCCCAGGATTACCTCGGGCTATGCCCAAAGCCCTCCCATCGCGTGGAAGGCGGCGGCGCCACCGGCGGCTTGTGTTTCCAGGAGGCCTGGAAATCGATCGCCTCTGGCCATATGGATATCTGTGTGGCTTACGGTTTCGAAACCATGAGCCACGTCGAGACCTGGAAGGGGAACGAGTTCATCGCATTGGCCTCCGACGTGTCTTTTGATTACCCGGTCGGCGGTTTTTATTCTGGCTATTACGCCATGATGGTCACCCGCCATATGAAGGAGTTCGGCACCACGGTCGAAGAGATGGCGCATGTCTCGGTCAAGAACCACATCAACGCCTTTTACAACCCCTATGCCCAGAAGCGCAGCCGCTACACAATCGATGATGTTCGCAATGCGCCGATGGTCGCCTGGCCGCTGACCCGCCTTGATATCTGCGTCATGTCCGATGGGGCTGCTGCCACGATCCTCGTCTCAGAGGATGGCCTGGCCAAACTCGAAAAAGCCGGCGCAAAGATCTCCCGGCCGCTTGTGCGGGTCTCTGGCATTGGCTGCGGGACGGATGCGATGCGAATGTCAGACCGGCCGCATCTCGACTACGAGACCTTCATGCGGGATTACGCGACCGAGCAGGAAAAGTCAAGCGGTGACACGCAAAGCTATTACAAGAAACTCTGGGATCACGGTACCCGCTACCCTGGCATCCATTCTTTCCGGGCTGGCAGAACTGCCGGCAATATGGCTTACAAGCAAGCTGGAGTGACCGATCCGCTGGGCGAGCTTGATTTTATCGAGCTGCATGATGCCTACACATCAAGTGAGATCCAGACCTACGAGGACCTCGGCTTGTGCCGCTACGGGGAAGGCGGCCCCTTCGCTGCTTCGGGCAAAGCGCATATGCCTGGGATCGACTACGGCATGAAACTGCCCGAGGATCCAGCCTGCCCGATAAATCCATCCGGCGGGTTGATCGCCTGTGGCCATCCGGTAGGCGCCACCGGATTGATGCAGGCCGTTTTTGCCCTGTGGCAGCTACAGGGCACGATCAAGAAGCACTTCAATGATGGAAAACTCCAGGTCAAGGATGCAAAACGGGGTGCCATCCACTCACATGCCGGCACAGGCACGTATGTCACCGTCAGCATCTTGGAAGGGGAGGGTTAATCATGGCCAAACAACCTGATCGTCGCCCAGACGGCCTGGGCGGGTACATCGTTCATGGCGTTCCCTTCCCTGTTGAACGGGATCCGGACTCGCTCGCCTTTCTTAAGCGCATGGCCCCGCTGCAAATCGAGCAGGACTATGCCATCACCTACCTGCATTCCTACGGGCAGGACAGCCCCTGGTTCGCAGCCGCTTCGAACAAAGTTCTTCTCGGAACCCGCGATGCGAATAGCGGCTATACCTACGCCACGCCGCGCGGGCATGACATGTTCAGCGGGAAGGAGACGGACTGGATCGATCTGACTGACCGGCCGGCGAGAATCCACGCCTTTACAGTATGCTTCTTCGGTTCGGAGGAATTCTTGCCTGAAACTCCCTTCGTGCTGGCCTTGATTGAGTTCGATGATGTCAATACGCTCTTCCTCACCCGGTTGATGGGGATGGATCCAGAGCAAGCCTCACTCGACTGGATCGGGCTTGAAGTCAAACCTGGTTTTCTGCGTAACAGTAAACTCAAACCAACGGACGTATATTTCACACCCGCCTGAGGGCGGCTATCAGCCTGCGTGGAACGTTCCTTCGGCATCGATCGCGCCGCGCAAGGCAGCCAGTACCGCCCGGGAAATTGGAGTCTTCACCCTTGAAAGCGAAGCTTGCGCTCGATCACCCAAACCTGCTCCTGGCCCGGACCAGGCTTCTGCGCACCCAGCGCTTGTGGGCTTTACTGCTCGGAGCGATGGGGCTGCTCTCCTATGGTTTGCTCCGCTTCCGATTCCCACTCGCCTTTTTACCCTGGGTCGTGGCCGCATTTCTAATGACGATCCAACCCCAACCGATATTCCTGGCACTGACGGGCATGATCTGGGGACTTTCACTCGCAAATCTGACCCCGGGCGTAGGAGCCTTGCTCGGACCCGACCCGCTCTCCTTGCTGTTTGGCAATGGAACGCTGGAAATCATCGTCATCGCGCTCATCAGGCTGGTCATCGTGGTGACCGCGCTCAATCAATTCTTCATGTACAGGATGCTCTACGGCACCGGGGACATGACCGGCCTCGATCCGGATTTGGCTGACATCCTAGAGGTGATCCCCAACCGCTCAGATACGCTCGCCCTCGTCGCGCGCACCCTGGGGATCATCAGCCTGGCCGGGGATCTCCTCGCCTCAACCTTGATGGCAAGCTCATTGGGTGTTTATATCCTGGGTATCTCCATCGGCTTCGGCGTCTTCGCAATCGGGTTGGGTTTGGGGAGCGCTTTTTCCCCGACACAACGCCGCACGGCTGCACTCACCGGTGTTGGGCTGAGATCGGCCGCCTACCTGGTAGCCATCGCCCTCGGGCGAGTGCTCTGAGCCAGCCGTGGACACAACCCATGCGCAGGTTCATCAATCACGGAAGCTGGATCCAGGTCCTCCCCTGGCAGTCTATATGGTCCGTAAGGAAAGACTCCGACAGCGCTCGCTCTTAATCGCCCTCAGTGCGATTGCAACCTTGGTATGCGTCGGTCTCGCTATCTACCGCTGGAATTTTGCCTACACATATTTCGGCCCTGCCGTCGTCTGGCGTTTCGCTCAGCCTTTCCTCACAGGTGCACTGGTCTTCACCGGGTTCGGCGGGCTCCAACTTTACCTCCATCAACGCGAAGCCCGGCATCAGGTATCGACCCATCCTCGCGGGATGATTATACGAGGTGGAAAGCGGGTCATTTTCGTACCCTGGAGCTCGATCGATGACATCCGCTTTACGGTCATACGCTACGGCCTGCCTGGCTGGTTCTGGGGCGATAGATCCGTGCTTACCCTGAAGACCAATGATGGGGTTCAACATCACCTTACAGGTGCGCTATCAGATCTCCATGCGTTGATCAAGCAGGTCAAGGATCAGGTATTCCCCCGGTTGCTGAACGCTTACCGGCGTCAATTGGCAAAGGGTCAGGCGATAGATTTCGGGCCCATCACACTCCACCCGCAAGGCCTCAAGTTGCGAAAAAGGCAGCTGGTCTGGAGGCAAGTCGTGGACGCGGAGATCCATGCCGGACACCTGCAGCTTCGCTACCGTGACGGCGAGCACATCCATACAAGTCGAATCCCGGTCGGACGCATCGCTAATGCCGATCTATGCCGTCAACTGATTGAGCAAATCGAGGTTCGCCCATGATGACTTTCCGGACCCGTGCCTTTTCCTGGGTCATTATCCTGATTATGGTTGCCAGCTGCACTCCCCAGCCGGCTTCGCTGCCGCCCGGAGTTCCGGTTGACTCCGAGACAACCCTGGCACCTGCGGCTGAGGTGATTCTGGACGTGATCCCCCCTTCTGGCACCCCTGACAATGCCAAGATCTCACTACTCATGCTCGATCCGGTCACAGGTTTGGATTACAACACCCTCCCCGTGCCGCTCGACCGGCAACCAGATGGACATTACCAGGCCAGCATCACCCCACCGGTGGGGACGCTGCTTTATTACCGCTACATCCTGACATCTCCTGAAGAAGCAACGGAAGTCTCCAGCGATCATCAGCCAATCCGCTTTCGGACGGCTTATGTCTCCGGGCCGGTCCACCTGAGCGATGTCATCGCCGGATGGTCGATCCAGACTGCAGAAGTCCAGGTTGGCCGGATCCTGGGCCAGGTGCGCGACGCCCTCAGCGGTGAAACGCTGCCGGAGATGGTGATCACTGCCGGTGGAAAAGTCGCGTTCAGCGACGGCGAAGGAAAATTCAGGATCGACGGCCTTGCACCGGGTCTGCACCACATCACGATCTTCAGCCCTTCCGGCGCGTACCTGCCGCGCCAGCAGGGAGCATTAATCGCAGCTGGCGCCTCCACGCCTGTCGAATTGGAACTCGAACCTGCACAAGCTATACAGGTCACGTTCGAGGTGACAGTCCCGCCTGACACCCCAGCCGAAGCCGTGGTGCGCATCGCTGGAAATGTATCCCAGCTCGGCTCGCGCTTGCTCGATTTACCCGGCGGAATGCAGGTGGCGAGCACACATATGCAGGAGATGGTGCGGGTCGACCAGAACCACTTCCTGGCCATCCTCACGCTGTATGAAGGGATGGACCTGCGCTATAAATATTCACTGGGTGATGGTTTCTGGAATGCCGAGCGCGGAGATAAGGGCGCCTGGGTGACGCGTCAAGTGATCCTCCAGGGCCAGGATCCGATCCTGCGGGACGATGTGCTGACGTGGAAGAGTGAGGACCTGGACCCGATCCGCTTCGAAGTATCCGTACCGGCCATCACACCCGACGAAGGGGGTCTGGGGATCCAATTCTACGCCGGACAGTGGTTTACGCCGCTCTTCATGTGGCCGGATGGAGTGGATCAATACTCCTTTGAATTGTTCAGCCCGCGTTCCTTGAACACGGATCTGCGCTACCGCTACTGCCGGGCGTTGGCCTGCGGGATGGCCGATGATTCTGAGACGGTCGGCCCGGTGGCAGCAGGACGCCCACTTGACCTTGACTCATCCAGTGCGTTGATCCAGGAGCAGGTCGAACGCTGGCAGTGGTTCCAGGGTGAACTCGACCCAAGTCCGGTTGTGGCTGTGCCAGTGGCCGCGCGTGGAGGCTACGAGCTCGGGATTGAACTTGTGCAAGGCTACCGGCTCAATTGGCAATTGAGTTTGCCCGCTGCACTGGACCATATCACCGGACTGGGCGCAAGCAGTGTCACGTTCAACCCCGCGTGGACTCTCATGGCTCAAAATCCGTATCCATCGCTTGGCCTCGATCCATCCCGGGCACCGTTTCTCACAGAACTGGGCGGGTGGATCGATCTCGCGTATAGAAGGGGTTTACAGGTTAATCTGCGCCCCACAATGGATTTGAAAGGAATGACTGGTGATGTTTTTTGGGAATCTGCTACACGTGATCCCGAGTGGTGGACTCTGTGGTACGAAGAATACCGGTCGCTCCTGCTTTCAGCCGCACGTCTGGCGGCCGAAAAGGGCGTTCAAAGATTGATCCTCGATCTGCACAGCGTCGCGCCAGCACTTCCCGCTGGGAGCCTAGCAAATGGCGAGCCGTCAGGTGTCCCAGCAGAGAGCGAAACGCTTTGGCGGGCGATCATCCAGGAGATCCGCAGCACTTATGGCGGGAGTCTTGTTGCGGAGCTCGAGGTGCGGGATGACCTCCAGGCCCCGCCACCATTCCTGGATGCGTTTGATGAGGTGCGCCTTTACTGGCATGCCCCGCTCGCCAGCGACCCAAATCTCGCCTTCGAGCAGCTACAGCAATCTGCGCGTTTCGAATTGGAGGCCTTGCTGGCCGACCCCAAACTTACCAACTTACCGATCACCCTCAGTGCGGAATTCCTTTCCATCCCGGGTTCAGCATTGGCCTGCGCACCGGCGCCGGATGGCAGCTGCCGCCCTGCTGCTGATTTCGATCAGGGCGCGCTTGTCGATCCCGATCTGGCGGTGGATATGCCGGCGCAGGCTGCCTCGCTGAATGCGCTCATGCTTGCCGCGCAGGATCAATCCCGGCTATTCGGGTTCAGCGTCCGCGGTTTTAACCCGGGACCCATCCTGCAGGATAAATCCGCGTCGATTGATGGCAAATTGGCTGAAGACGTAGTGCACTACTGGTACGAACACCTTTTAGCACGGTAGAAAATCTCCCCGAACAATTCAGGGGCTGATCCGGACAAAGGAGGTGGGCTGAGATGGGCATGTCAGGCAAGGATGCCGGGCAATCATTCGTCTGGCAGCCGGGCGCAGCGCATCTGGCGCGGGCGCATCTGACAGCATTCATGGCCCAGCATGGCCTGGAGAACTACGACGAGCTTATGCTCCGATCGACCGGGGATGTGGGCTGGTTCACCTCTGCCATCCTCGACTACCTCTCCATCCGATTTGAAACACCCTATGAGCAAGTCATCGATCTGGCACAGGGCATCGCCCTCCCGCAGTGGTGCGTGGGTGGACGTTTAAATATCGTGCGATCGTGCCTTGATCAGCAGATTCTCAAGGGACGCGGCCTCGATCGAGCGATCGTCTGGGAATCGGAATCCGGCGATAGCCGCAGCCTGACATATGCAGAACTCGATCAGCAGGTCAACCTGGCCGCGAGTGCTTTAAGCACCCTCGGGCTGGGAAGAGGAGACGTCATCGGGCTGTATATGCCGATGATCCCGGAGATTGCCGTCGCTCTGCTTGCAATCGCCAGGATCGGAGCCGTCATCCTGCCATTATTTTCGGGGTACGGCGTCGAGGCACTTGCCACCCGCCTGAGGGATGCTGGTGCGGTAGCTTTGATCACCGTCGATGGGCACAAACGCCGCGGTCGTACGGTCCCAATGAAGACGATCGCCGATGAGGCCGCGGGCGACCTGGCTGTGTTCCGGTCGCTGATCGTCGTCCGCTCCACAGGCCTCGAGGTGCCCATAACGACCGGTCGGGATCATTGGTGGCACGACCTGATGGCGAACGCCGCAGCGGGCATGCAAACTGCCGATACTGCCACAGAAGATGTGCTGATGCTCATCTACACTTCCGGCACGACCGGGCGGCCAAAGGGAGCCGTGCACACACACTGCGGGTTCCCGGTCAAGGCAGCCCAGGATATGGCTTTCGGCACTGATGTACACCCGGGCGACCTGATTTATTGGATGACCGACATGGGCTGGATGATGGGTCCCTGGCTGCTGTTTGGAGCCCTGCTGCTGGGTGCGGCGTGCCTGTTCTACGATGGGGCACCAGATTATCCGGACCCGAATCGGGTGTGGCAGATCTGCGAGCGGCATGCGGTGAATGTGCTCGGTCTCTCCCCGACCTTCGCTCGAACGCAGATGCCGCTCGGTCTCGATCCAGGCCGTACCCATGACCTGAGCGCGCTGCGAACCTTTGCCTCCACCGGGGAAACCTGGAACCTGGATCCCTGGATGTGGTTGTTTGAGACAGTGGGCGGCGGCGAGCTGCCGATCATTAATTACTCCGGCGGCACGGAAATTTCAGGCGGGATTCTGATGGGCAACCCGATCCTGCCCCTGCGGCCCTGTGCCTTTTCGGCTCCCTGCCCGGGGATCGCCGCTGACGTGTTCGATGAAGCCGGCCAGCCGGTGCGGGGCGAGGTCGGGGAGCTGGTGATCAAAGCGCCCTGGATCGGGATGACGCGCGGCTTCTGGCAGGATCAGCAACGGTATCTGGATACCTATTGGTCGCGTTGGCCCGAAGTCTGGGTTCATGGGGATTTTGCCCGCCTCGACCCGGACGGTTCCTGGTTCATCCTCGGCCGGTCGGATGACACCCTTAAGATCGCCGGGAAGCGACTGGGACCGGCCGAGGTCGAGTCTATCGTGGTTGGCCATGCGCAGATCGCCGAAGCTGCCGCGATCGGCTTGCCAGATGAAATCAAGGGCAGCGCCCTCGTTATCTTCTGTGTCCCTGTCCCGGGGATCGAGGTTGAGCCCGGCCTGGAAGTGGCCATCCGCAGCCTGGTGAGCCGCTCACTGGGCAAGCCACTTGCCCCACGCGAGGTCCTTTTCGTATCAGATCTACCCAAGACACGCAATGCAAAAGTGATGCGGCGCATGATCCGCGCCGCCTACCTTGGCCAGGATCCGGGTGATACATCAGCGCTGGTGAACCCGGAGGTGCTGGTTGAAATCCGGAACTTGAGCGAGAAACTTTAGCGAATTCAAGCAGGAGAATCCAATTATGGACTTCGACCTCACCGAAGAACAACGCATGTGGCAGACAGCCGTGCATGAATTTTGCGCAGAGCAGATCAAGCCATTCGCTGCGGAGTACGACCGGGACGCCAGCCTTAACAAGGATGCCTTCCTAAAAATGGCTCCGCTCGGCCTGCTTGGTTTGAACATCCCGGAAGAATTTGGTGGTTCCGCGGTCGATGCGATCAGTGCCGCCATCGCCATCGAGGAAATCGGCTGGGCGGATGGAGGCACGGGTCTCTCGGTTGCTGCCCACAATGGTCTGGGTTGCGCGCCGATCAGTCACTTCGGAAACCAGCAGCAGAAGGAACGCTGGCTTCCTGGACTGGCTCAGGGTGATGGCCTTGGGGCGCTGGCCTTGACCGAACCTGGTGCGGGATCCGATCTCGTTGGTGGGATTGAAACAACCGCCATCAAGGATGGTAGTGAATGGGTCATCCGGGGCAGCAAGGCCTGGATCACAAATGCCAGCCATGCCGCGATCATCATCACCCTCTGCCGTACAGGCGAGGCAAGGGACTCGCGCTCTTTAAGCTTGATCGTAGTGCCGGCGGGGACACCCGGCCTGCACATCCATTCTGGAGAGAAGAAAATGGGTGTGCGTGCATCTCCCACCCACGCCCTGACCTTTGATGAGGCCCGGGTTCCAGAGGATCACATCCTGGGAGAACCGGGTCATGGGTTGCGTCAGACCCTGCAGACACTGGATGGGGGGCGCATCAGCATCGGCGCTCTTTCCGTTGGAATAGCCCGGGCGGCGCACGAAGAATCTATCCGCTATGCCCGCGAACGCGAATCCTTTGGTAAAACGCTCTCCCACCACCAGGCAATTCAGTGGATGATCGCGGATGCCGCTGTACAGATCGAGGCTGCCAGGCTGCTTGTCCTGCAGGCCGCGTGGCTCAAGGAACGGGGAGAATTCTATAACCGCGAAGCGGCTATCGCCAAACTTTTCGCAAGCGAGATGGCAGAAAAGGTCACCCGCAATGCGATCCAGATCCTGGGGAGCTATGGCTACAGCACTGAGTACCCGGTCGAGCGCATGTATCGCGACGCCCGGCTGATGACGATCGGTGAAGGCACGAGTGAGGTTCAGCGGATGGTGATCGCCAAGCGGGAGCTTGGTAAGGAATAGCTCCTCAGCAAAGTAAGAACGGCAGCTCATGCGAGCCGCCGTTCACATTCATGTATCCGCTGCCCTACTCGGAGATCGCGGTGAGTGCCGGCATCAGATCTGCGGCAATAACCCTTCCCAGCCACTGCTGAACTACATTGCCATCTCCGTCTAATAGGAACAAATTCGGCTGGACCCGGTATCCCAGTTCACGTTTGAAGGGTGTCGTGTCTGGATCATCGATATCGAGATAAACGAAGCGGACCTTGCCTGCATACTGTGCCTCAAGCCCATGCACAATGGGCGCGATTGCTCGACAGGTCGGTGGTCACCAGAATGCGAAAAACTCCACCAGGAGCGGACCACCGGAGGCTAGATCGACCGTAGCCGGGTCGGTAGCCTCAAGGGTTGTTTTGACCGGGACGAGAGTCGGCGCGGAGGGTTCCGCCGCGTTAACGGCAGATCCTGGCGTCGCACCTTCCTGCGCCGACGGGACCGAACCTGCGGATGGGGGTTGGGCTGCTTGCGTCGGCGGTGGTGCTGGAGCACCGGGCGAGCAGGCAGTGAGCACTAGGATCAAGCCAATTATTGCGATCCATGCTCTGCGGCTTCTAGATGGCATGTCACTCCTCAGTCTCTTGCGGTGTATTTTTGGACTAACGGAATTGTATCCGCTGGTTCTTAAGCGGAGCTTACATAACCAGTCTCGAATTAATGGGAGAAGAGATTCAAAGATCATCGTGGATCCTCAATTTGTGAGACTGATTGTCTCCTCGTATAGAATCAGGTCTTCGTTCTCCCATGACTTCTGATCTGACAATTCGATGAACGCCCTGCGGTAAAAAAGCTGGACACTGACTGTGAGCCCTTCATGTCCCGCTGCATTAAACGCATAGGCCGTGCGAACCGTTTCGAAGGGTTCCAGGCGCGTGTCTTCGACAACTTGGGTTGGGTTCCAGTACGCGCCGCTCGGCGAGATGCCGGTCCAGATCTCGCGCAGGATCAGCGCATATCCACTCCCCGGCAGATCGCCGTAGTATCCTCGTTCTTCCTCACCCACACCGGCCCACGCCGGCACCGTTGGTCCGTCAACCTGATCCAGCGCCACGCCCTGCTCGTCGCGGACCTCGACGACGAGGATTAACTGGCGCAGCGGGCTGTCCGTGGGAAATTTATGACCTGTATTGTCGTTGATCAGCTCGACTTCTACCTGTACTGTCGCATCACTCCGGACCGCAGTAGCATCGAATGCGAGACCCTCCCTTAAGAACTCCAGGTCCGTGCTGCCGAGCATGCGATGACTGAAGATCGTATTCGGATCACGCGCTAAGCCTCCAGCCGCTGTAGCGGCGAATTGTTCGGCACCCGTGTGTGGCATATGACAGTCCTGGCAGGTCTGACCCGAGGATGGATCGCTGTAGGCGCTCTGCAGCCATTCGCCGAAGGAATTATAAATTACCGTGTCCCAAAAGACCCCGAAGTGGCATCCAGCACAGAATGCGCTCGCTGTCTGTAGTTCCGAATAGGTATCCTCACCGGGCGCCACATCATCATAAGGCCCAGTGAAAAACTGGTGGCCTTCGAAGGGTCGGCGGAATGACATCGAGAGCACCCCTGGCATGTTCGTGTAAGGCAGCCCACACTCCGGATCGAGATTGACGTTCCATACCTTATGACAGAAATCACATGGCACGCCTTCGGATTCAACACCTGTGACCTGGTTGGGATCGACCCCGTAGGGGTCATCGATAGCCGCCGCAGGAAGGTGACAGGCACCGCAGTTGCCCATCGTTTCAGGAAAGTCCAGTTTGTATCCTGGTCCGAAATACGGCTGGTTCGGATTAGGCGGAAGCGGAAATGACCCATAATCACGATTATATCCGTAGCGCGTCGGCGGGCTCTGTTCGCCCAACAGATTCGTGCCATTGTACATTGTCAGGAAGCGCAGGTTGGTGGCTGAATGGGCGTGGGCGTCTAACACCCACTCGTCCACCGGAAGCGAAATCTCCAGATCGGTGCCGGCGCGGCTATGGCATTCCGCACAGCCCTGTGCTTCTCCCTTTCCGGATTGGGAGAAGGAAGGCAGCCATATGTATTCCCTGTTGTCCCGATCCGAATGCGCGTGGAGTTCGATGACGACATCCTGCTCCCCGGGAGCTACTGGTACCGGACCGGCGCAAAAATATCCCTCTGCCCATCCCGTTAGGTTGACCGTCTTCGTTGGGGACCCATTCACAGCGATGGCGAACGCACCATGCGCATCGGATTGGGTCTGGCGATCCGTGCTCTGGATCCGTATCACCGCGCTAGCCACAGGCCCGGATTCATCAATCACATGGCCCGCGATGACACCTTCATCCATTTCGATCACAACTGCTGCCGTTGGACTTGGCTCAGGTGCAGCCATGGACGCATACATTGCCTCCGGCGCCGCTTGCATGCCCTTCGTGCAACTCGCAAGCAGCAATACAGCGACCCCTGCAAGGACACGCAAGTCCGGCAGCCGATTAAACACAAATCCAACCCCATGGCGATCGCTCCCAGAAGAGGCGACGCCTGTCATTCGGCCAACGCATCTCGACGTCCACCCTTCCCAGGCAACTTCCATTTGCCGCAACCTCGCTCGGCGAGCGACCGCATTCACGCTGTAAATACTAACTCTCACGTCCACGCCATCCTCTGCCCAGCAGGACCGCTCCTGCAAGGATCAACAACGGCAGGCTGCCGCCGATGCAAGGCAACCGGAAGCCATCCTCCGGTTCGGCCGAGGGGACAGCTTCCGCAGTCAAATCTGGTTCAAGACCAGCCGTTGGGGCTGCCGGTTGCGACGCTGCGGCCGGAGCATGCGCAGGTGCTGGCGGCTCGCCGGTCAGATCGAGGCGGTATACACCGCCACCTGCGCTCCCGGCGTAGATATGGCGCCCATCACCGGAGATCGCCAGGCCGCGTATGTTGTGGATTTCCAAGCCCTGCGAAAGCAGCGACCACGATTCGCCGCTGTTGGTGCTGACGAACACTCCAGAGACCATCGACGAGGCATAGACGACACCGGCGCGGAATGGATCTGGTTCGACAACGTAGACTGGCTCGTTTGGATCCATGCCGGCCGCAGCCTGAGACCACGTCGTCCCGTCGTCTTCACTGCGGTAGACCCCGCCCGGAGAGGCTGCAGCATAGATCAGATCAGTGTTGTTGGGATCGACACGCACATCGTAAACGATAGGTGATTCGAGGCCGGTCGGCAGGAGGGACCAATCGATCACCGGCACCTGGCCTGTGACCCGATCCAGGTCCTTTAAGTGAGTCCAGCTCTCGCCGTCATCATCGCTGCGGTACAGCCCGGCGGCGGTCCCGGCATACAACCTACCCGCATGCTGCAGGTCCACCTCGATGCTTAGCGTGGCGTATGGATTCCAGGGCACATTCTCGAGCCGCTCCCAAAGGCTGCCCCCGTCCATTGAGCGGAAGAATCCAGGGGTGGACACACCGAGGCAGCGCTCCCAGATGCCCTGGGCGCAATTTCCGTGAGCGTATCCGGCAAAGATCACCTGGTTGTCCGCCGATGAAACACCGATCGCGGCGATTAGCATGCGCTCATCATCGATGCGGCCTGCCGCCAGTTCAGCCGCCAGATCAACGATCGGCATCGAGCTCCAACCCGGCGAACCAATTTTGCCCGCCCAGAGCTCAACCGAGCCGCCTAGCACGCGTATATCATCCGGCGAATCCGCCGGCCATAGGGCATATGCCTCGAATTCGGGAACAGGGAGCGGCGTCCAGGTCTCGCCGCCGTCCAGCGATTGGAAATTCTTCGCCATTATCATTCCAGATTGGGCTGGGTCTACGATTACGCTATAGACGACCAGTCCGGTATACCCATGGCTGGCTTCCACCCAGGTTTCACCGCCGTTCTCGCTCAAGAAGTTTCCCCCGCCGTAGTTATTTACGAAGATGCGGTAGGGATCGCGTGGATCGACCTGCAGATCGATCGGAAGCCCAGCTGGCCGGTCGCTGGTCCGCATTGGAAATTCCTGCCAGGTTTCACCCGCATTATCGCTGCGCCAGATCCGGCTCTCGGCCGCAATGTACCAGATTTTGGGGTCGCTGACAGCGATCTCTACCGCCTCGGCGCCAAAGCCTTCCGGCATCGCCAGGACAAGCGTCCAGGTATCACCACCATTGCGTGTCAGGTAGGCGCCGGGGGTATCACCGGTGCCCGTGACTGCAGCCAGAAGCATATCAGGGTCTTCGGGATGCATAAACAGGCTGGGAACGTAGCGTCCGCCCAGTCCGTTGCGCTCGTCGAGTACCTCCCAGGTGGCACCGCCATCGGTACTACGCAGGATGCCCACGCCACCCCATTCGCCATGGGGAATATCCGAATTCGCCGCATCGCGGTCGAAGATCCCGGTCGAAACGTAGAGCCGTTTGCTATCGCGAGGATCGACCCAGATATAGCGCGCCAGGTTATCCCCGCTCCAGATCCGGCGCCAGGATTGGCCGCCGTCCACACTCTTGTAGACCTCACCCTGAGTCAGGTCGAAGCGTCTGGTGATGTTCTTCCCGGCCCAGGCTGCGCTGGCCACTTCCACACCTGCGTAGATTGTCTCTGGATCGTTCGGATCAATGGTGATACCGCGTACACTGCGCCCCTCACTAGCAACACCATTATCACGTGCCTCCCAGGTTTCGCCTCCGTCGGTGCTGTGGTAGATGCGGCCGGTGAACTGCGTCCCGATCCAGATCGTGTCGAACTGGTGCGGATCGATCGTGACACAAAAGACAGGATAGATGCCGCCGGAAAATTGATCGATGCCTTCATTGATCGGAAACCAGGTCTTGCCACCGTCGCCGCTCTTGTGTATACCGGCGTGGGCGTCCGTGACGTACATAATGTCCGGATCGTCGGGCTGCATGCGGATGTCGTACCCCAGCCCACCGGGAGGGCCGCCCAGCCGGACCCACGTTAGCCGCCCATAATCCGGCATTTCGAGCACTGCGCCAGGAGCGGTTTGCTGATCAGCTTCTGTTGCAGGGGCTTCCGGGTTGGCTGCCGCAGGGACTTCAACCGCATGCACAGTCAGGTTATCGAACTGTGCGCTGGTCTCCCCCGCGGCATAGAAAATGAGTCCACCGGCTGGAAGCGGATCAGGGTCGAACGCGGCCAGTTCAACGCCGATCTCGGGGATCGAGATCTGTTGCTGGCTGCCGCGCAGGACAAGCTCGATGGTGATCCACGCTGTTTGTGGAAATTCGATAACGGAGGCGGCTAATATTGTCGATATTCCGGCTTGCTCACGCACGATCCTGAGTTGATCTACTTCTATCTGAAGGGCGTATGCCCCGGTTTCTGAGACTCGATACCGGACCTGAATCCCCCCACCAGGAGTTAGCCTCCTGACTTGCACAGCTACCAGCGCATCACCGATGGGCTGGGGCAGGTGAGCTGCGCCGGTGGGTCCAAGCTGCAGACTGCCGTCTATCATTTCGGCTGGAGGGCTAATCTCCCACCCGGGAAGAGCAGGGTCATTGAAGGATTCGATGATACCGCCGCCCTGGGCATAGACCGTGATTATCCACAATCCCGTCAGGGTGGCCCAAAGCGCTAGTCCAAAAACGATGTTCCTGCGATGCTGCATCATATCCACTCCCATGGGTGTCCACTCGCTATGGTGGTGCGGATCGGCCGTGATCCGTGCGACTCTCGATCCTTGCGATCATGGCTCCTCGGATGACCCGACGCGCCTATCCTGGCCAGCCTGGAAAGGATACGGAATCACGCCGGCGAGGCGATAGGTCAGCCAACCTGATTGGCCGTATAGACAATATCATCCCTATCCGCTTCCAAGAGCTACCTAATTGGTAATTTAGTCCCGTTCGATCATAGCGACAAACATGGAATCTTGATTATAACGATGGCCTTGTGTGATTCCCACGCAGGCATACAACCCTGCTAACGGTAAAGCGCTAGGTTTACCGAGGGACCAGCCTGACCTCTCCTGAGAGCTAGCTTCATGTTAGACTCTTCCCCATGTCACCTGCCCTGAAAACTCGCACGCAATATACTCAAACCGGTTTCGCTACCCTGGCCCTCCTGTTGGCTGGATTACTCTCCAGCTGCAGCGGCATAACTCCGACTGCCGCGAACACCTCCACAGGGCAGCCCGTTACCAGGACTTCTCCTCCGCTGACCGCCACAGCACAGCCCTCGGCCACCGCTCTGCCCGAAGGACCAACAGCTGTTCCGGCCACCTCGACACCCGACCCGGATACGTGGCAGGCAGCCCCGATCCTGCCCGAAGTCAGCCCGGCGATGCGCAGAGTGTATGAACTGGGCCAATCACTGGGTAATGATCCACACGCGTTTTCGAAGGTCGGCGATTCGGAAACCTTCACGAACTGGTTCCTAGCACCGTTCGATCAGGAACCGGCGACCTATGATTTGGGCCCTTATATTGACCTGCAGGAAGTGATCGACTACTTCAAGGGATCGTTCGCTCGCCAGAGCCTTGCGGCCCGCCAGGGTTTTAACGCCGCTTCGGTCTTCGCACCGCTGTGGGCTGATCCAACGCTATGTCAGCCCGGGGAGACGCCTCTCGTTTGCGAGTTCCATATCCACCGCCCGAGCTATGTCTTCATCTTACTCGGCACAAACGACTACCTGCACCTGGATGAATTCGAGGGCCAGCTGCGAAAGATCGTCGAATACTCACTCGAGCAGGGCGTGGTGCCGATCATTGGGTTGAAGGCCGACAACCTCGAGGGCAACGGCAGCGTCAACCGCACCCTCTACCACCTTTCACAGGAGTACCAACTGCCTCTGTGGAATTTCTGGAAAGCGGTACAGGGTCTCCCTTCGAACGGACTGGATGAAGATAACGCACACCTGACTTTCGGAGTGAACGAATTCGGCAACCCGGAGGCGATGCTGCGCGCCTGGCCGGTGCGAAACCTTACTGCGCTGCAGACACTTGATCGGGTCTGGCGCGGCGTTAGCTCTCCTTAGTGGTTTGTCTCCCGCGATGCTCCATCCTGGATCAAGGGCTGGGCTATAATCGCTATCGGACCTGCAGCGAAAGGACAGCCATGGATCAGCCAATCGTTGAGTGCATTCCAAACTTCTCTGAAGGCCGTCGAAGCGAAGTTGTCGATGAGATCCAGGCAGCGATTGCTGCCGTTCAGGGTGCGCATGTCCTCGACCGCCATATGGATCCAGATCACAATCGCTCAGTGATCACATTCGCCGGCCGCCCTGAGGCTGTGCTCGAGGCAGCCTACGCCGGCATTGCCCGCGCCGCAGAACTCATCGACCTCAACCATCATAAAGGCGAACATCCACGTATCGGCGCCACGGATGTTGTTCCTTTCGTTCCGATTCAGGATGTATCAATGGAGGAGTGCGTCGAACTGGCCAGGCAGCTTGGACAAAGAGTGGGAGAAAAACTTGATATCCCCGTCTACCTCTATGAAAAAGCGGCCACACGCCCTGATCGGGAGAACCTGGCGAACCTGCGGCGGGGTGAATATGAAGGTTTGAAGATCGCTATCGAACAGGATCCGGAACGGGAGCCTGATTTTGGCCCGAAAACCCTGGGGCCTGCTGGAGCGGTGGTGATTGGCGCGCGCGTGCCGCTCATCGCGTATAACGTCTACTTGGCGACAGGGGATGTGGCGATTGCGCAGGAAATCGCCCGCACTGTCCGGCATTCGTCCGGCGGCTATAGGTTCGTCAAGGCGCTTGGCATGCTGGTTGACGGCCAGGCCCAGGTTTCAATGAACCTGACCGACTACTCGCGCACGCCGCTGGCACCGGTCGTTGAACATATCCGGCGTGAAGCACAGCGCCACGGGGTCCAGGTGGACCACTCTGAACTCGTTGGGTTGATCCCACAGGCAGCCCTGATCGAGGCCGCCCGTTGGTACCTGCAGTTGGATCAGTTCGAACCAGACCAGGTGCTGGAGACACGCCTCTTTGCTGCTGCACAAGAGCCCAGCCCCGATCGCTTCCTGGGAGAGCTTGCCTCAGGTGATCCTACCCCAGGCGGCGGATCTGCTGCCGCCTACGCCGGCGCGATGGCAGCCAGCCTTGTCGCCATGGTCGCCCGGGTCACGCTCGGCAAGAAGAAATACGCCGCTGTCGCGGATCAGATGCAACTCATCCTGAGTCAAGCGGAGAACCTGCGTCTGCGTTTAGAGGAAGCTGTGACCAGGGATGCTCAAGCTTTCGAAGGGGTCATGGCCGCTTACCGCTTGCCAAAGGAGAGCAAAACCGAGCAGGCGGAGCGTGCTTTGTCGATCAAACAGGCCACGGTCAATGCGGCTGAAGTGCCGTTGCAGGTCTGCCGGGATGCAGTCGCTACGCTGGCTCTGGCACTGGAAGCAGCCCGAAGCGGGAATGCCAACGCCGTCAGCGACGCCGGATCAGCCGGGGCGATGGCGCGCGCCTCACTCACGGCAGCGGCGATGAACGTCCGCATCAACGCCGCCGGACTGGACGATCGCGAGCGGGTGACCGCTTGGCTTGAAGAGCTTCAGGGGCTGGAATCAACCGCTCTCGAGCACGAGGCAGACTTTCTGGCTGCAATCAAGGAGCGAGCCGAGTTCTGACCTGCCTTGCCTGCTCTGCAATCAACCGTTGGAGTAATCACCGGGGCAACCAACCACTCGCCCGGAATATGCCGGTCAGGAATGCACTGCGCTCGTCCGCCGTCATCGGACGCGGCTGCGCATAGTTCTCCAACAAAGCAGTCAGGATCTCGGTGCTTATTAGCCGGCCATCGTAGAAGACGTGGCGGTCGAGCATTTCCTGACGTAGTGGCAAGGATTGCATCTGGTCGAAGAACAGGTTCCCCAACCCATAATGGATCAGGCTCCCATTGTAGAATTCGAACCCCAATGGCTGATGGGCCTGACTGCCGCTTACAATCACCGCGCCGGCGTCGGCTGCTTTCCGGAAACCCGCCCGCATCAACTCGTTTGGAATGCCTCCCTCTCCCCACTGGTAGGTGAAGATCACCTGGTATCCCCGCTCCACCAGTTCGGTAATCTCGTCGAAAAGTTCGTCACTACACGGGGCAGCACCAGGCTCGTCATCGGTCGCCCATGCCTTGGGCGGACCAACCAAATTGCATCCCAGGAATGCCAGCTTGTTGCCGTTGTGTTCTACGAGCGCGGGGAGATGTGAGTCCGCGAGATTTTCACCGCCCCCAAAGGTAAGCCACCCCCGCTCATCGTAGTCTGCCAGGGTCTCCAGGAAGGCCTGCGATCCGTAATCCTTGCCGTGATTCCCGGTCAGCTCCACGAGGTCAACGTCGATCGTATCCAACAATTCGATGTACCTCGGGTCGCTGCAGAAGACCAGGTTCGGTAGTGAAGGGTCGGGGTAGCTACATTCGTCGTAGAACGAAACCTCATTGCTGACATGCGTGAAATCGGGTTCGAGCAGCCACTCACCGATTTGACCGGCCGGGTAGGTGATCCAGTAGCGTTCCATCTGCCAGGCAATGGCGCGGGTCAAGGCCGTGACCCCGGTTAGCATGACAACTGTCATTCGCTCTGGATCGCGATTTGTGGCGGGAAGATCAAGCCAATCCACAACCCGATCCACGAGCCCATTTTCACCGCTCAGGCCAAATTCCGCCCTGAGCGGATAGTGCGCGGGGTCAAATGACTTGCGGATGGGTGAAGGACCTTCAACCGCCAGGACTTTCAAGCGTGGTTCAAGCTCATCAAAGGGCAGGATCGTTAGCGAACCGGAGGTGGACCAGCTCACAGCCAGTAAGTTCGAAGCTGGTGCAGCGTGGACGCGCGCGCTCGCAGAGTCTCCCAACACAGCCTCGAGCGCAAGCAGCGTCTCTGGTGCCAGGAAAATCTCACTCACTCCCGGATCGGACCCCTGCCAAATCGCCATCAAACGATCCGGGCTGAGACTTTCTTCAGTCGAGGCAAAGGGTGCTGCCAGGGCATAGATCCAGTCTGTTGTAACCCGCTCACCGTTCGCTTCGAACCTGACCTGGGCACCCTGTTCGGTCGTACTGAGCTCGAGCTCACCACCCAGGGCATCGACGGCGAATTGAATGTGTTCGCGCAACCCCCTAGGCACAGAAGGAGCGATCCACAAGGAAATGACAGCGGGTGTTGGCGTTGGTGTGGGTGGTTGGGAAGGTGTGGGGGAAGGGGTCGTCGCCTGCAAGGCTGTCACCGTGGGGGTAACAGGAAACGTCAGCCAACGACTGCAGCTACCCAGAAGCGCTCCTAGAAGAGCAGCGTTCAGGATTAGGAGCCAGATCGAGGGAAGATGCCTGGGGGTTCCGCGCACAGCGTTGATTATGCCATGCCAGCTGAACATCAGCCAGAGCGAACGCGTGAGCAGGTACGGCTTGACGGATGCTTGAAGGGATGGTACCTTAGCCACATGATTGGCAAAAATATGGTCAGCACCCCAGTCCCGCCGGCCCCTACGTATGTACATATTGCGTGGGCGCTGGTCTGCGGCTGCTGACCCGATCGAACGCAGACCCGGCCGGTCGAAGGATCGTCGTACCAGTGCCCCGCAATCGACGGGGCACTTTGATTTTCAGCGCCGCATGAGACCACCATCCCACTGGATGAGCGACGCATAGGAGGACCCATTATGAAAATGAGCAGACTCTTCAGCCAGACGCTGCGTGACCGACCGGCCGAAGCAGAGATCGCAAGCCATGAACTGCTGCTGAGGGCCGGATTCATCCGCCAGCTGGCCGCGGGGATTTTCACCGTCCTCCCGCTTGCAAAGCGCTCGATCACGAAGATCGAGGACATCATGCGGGAGGAGATCAACGCCATCGGGGGCCAGGAGATCACCATGCCGGTCGTCCACCCGGCAGATATCTGGAAGGAGACCGGCCGCTGGTACCAGGTGGGATCCGAATTGGGCCGCTTTAAGGATAAGGTCGGGCGCGACATGGTGCTCGCCATGACCCATGAAGAGGTCGTGGCGGATCTGGTCCGGAAGGAGATCCACTCCTACCGCCAGCTACCGCAGTTGATCTATCACATCCAGACCAAGTGGCGTGATGATCCACGTCCCCGGGCTGGGTTGATCCGCGTGCGTGAGTTTACGATGAAGGACAGCTACAGCCTAGACGCCGATGTTGAGGGGCTCGACATCCAGTACCGTGCCCACTACCAGGCCTACTTCAACATCTTCCACCGCTGCAACCTGCCCGTCGTTGCTGTCAAATCCGATGTAGGCATGATGGGCGGCAGCATGGCGCATGAGTTCATGTACCTTACTTCTGTTGGCGAAGATACCTTATTGTTCTGTGACCAATGCAGCTACGCTGCCAACCGCCAGATCGCCCGCTTCAGGAAACCTGCCGCTGAAAAAGAAGCCATGCAGGAGCTGGAAAAAGTCGCCACGCCGGACATGAAGACCATCGCGGTGCTGGCCGAGTTCCTCGGCGTCCCTGAAGCACGGACCGCCAAGGCCGTCTTCATGATCGCCACGATCCCGCATGGGACCGAGGTCGAGGAGAAGTTCGTTTTTGCCATCGTACGAGGCGATATGGACTTGAATGAGACCAAACTTGCCAACGCTGTGAAAGCCAAGGAGCTGCGACCCGCTACCGACGAGGAGATTCGTGGCGTCGGCGCAGTTCCCGGCTACGCTTCACCAGTTGCTATCCAGGATTCGCTCGTCGTTGTCGACGATGTCATCCCCGATTCCCCCAACCTTGTCGCTGGCGCGAACGAGGATGGCTACCACTTGAAGAACGTGAACCTCGGCCGTGATTACGAAGCCGATATCATCGCCGATATCGCCCTGGCGGAGGAAGGCAGCGGCTGTCCTGAATGCGGTGGCGTGATGCGCACCATCCGCGGCGTCGAAGTTGGGAACATTTTCAAGCTCGGGACACGCTACAGCGAGGACATGGAATGCACCTTCCTCGACCAAAACGGTGAGAAACAGTACGTCATCATGGGCTCATATGGCATCGGCAGCGGCCGGCTGTTGGCGTCCGTCGCCGAGGAGTATCACGACGAGAGCGGCTTGATTTGGCCGATCAGTATCGCCCCTTACCACGTGCACCTCGTCTCGCTGAAGGGTGGAGAAGCACAGGCCGATGAGCTGTATGCAGAGCTGGTCGAGATCGGGCTCGAGGTCCTTTATGACGATCGGCCCGAAAGTCCGGGGGTTAAATTTGCGGACGCCGATCTTATCGGCTTCCCCGTCCGCCTGACGGTGAGCAAGCGCTCACTGGAGAGCGACTCGATCGAGGTCAAACGCCGCGACCAGTCCGAAGCCAGCCTGGTCAAGCGCAGCGATATCATCCCACAACTTAGACAGATCCTGGCTGAACTTTGGTCCGAGATCGAAGCCCGCGTTGTGGAAATGCCGTATGAGGGATAGCGGTTGGCCGGGTCGGTGATCAAGACGTTGAGGGTAGGACGTTATAGGGGCACAATATATCGAGCCCCTATACCAGAATAAATGAATTTTATTCGAACCGTGCGAGACGGATCAGCAGCCTGGCAATGATAGATTTCTTCCAGGGTGCTTAATCGTTTTCGTTGAAACCGCTCACCAGACGCAGCAGCCCCAACACACCCATTCCCAACCGCACGCCTTCACCCGCCCCTATTCGGAGTGGTTCACCTTGCTCCTCCGCGCGCCGGATGAGCACATACGCAACACCGACGCCAGTTAAGGCGCCGATAAGCGCACCCACCAGGAGCGTCTGGCGTTTCCAATCGCGGTCATCACTCATATTACTCTCCTCGTCTGGCAGAAGTCTGCAGCCGCGAGAGTGCAGCTTTGATCGCGGCCCAGAACGCCTTTAGTGTTATCAATGGTCTTAACCCAACCCGCAGCACCCGTGACAGGCTCCGGTTCGCACGCCGCACGCCTGACTCTACCGTACCCAGCGGGCCGGGCAGCCACCCGATCAGCCAGAACGTCCCATAAATAAGGGCCCCAACGAGCACCAATGGGATCAGGCACAATAACAGCATCGGGAGCATCAAGAAGATCAAGGATGTGTCCGACCAGACGCTGGCATTGCCCATACCGGAACGTGCGACGAAAAACACCAATGCCGCCACCGCTGCTAAGCTCAGAATGAATGGCAACACAATGCTCAGCCATAGGCTCATGCGGCGCTTTTTCGTCCGCTCCGCTTGCCGGTTGAGTAGATCGATCCCCGGTCCGCTATCCATTCCTTCAAATCCCATCGGAGTATTGTAGCATGAGCCCCGTTTTCACTGACCACACGCTGCAAATAGATAATCGGAATCCTGCTGGGTCCTCCTGACTACTTCACCGGGATGTCCAGGTGCGATAGAATGTGGACGATACCTCGGAGGTGCGCATGCAATCGTTCGCAGGAAAAGGTAAAGTCGCTGTTCTGAAAACCAGTCCCGAGACGGTTGTCGATGATATCGGCCAGGTTATGAAGCTGGCCGGGTTTGAATCGGCGCTCCCCCGGGATATCCAGACCGGGCTCAAGATCAACATCTCCTGGCAGACCTGGTATCCCGCGTGCTCATCAACGCCATGGCAGATCGAAGGCGTGATCCGTGCCCTCCAGGCCGTCGGCTACAACGACCTGGTGGGTGTACACAACGACACCGTCGTCGTAGACACCAGCCTGGGCGAGGCCAACAACAAACACCGTTTTGTGACCGATAAGTACAAGATCCCTTGTCTGTACCTTTACGAAGAGGATTTCGAATGGTTCGAGTACATCCCCAAGGACCACAGGCTGCTCGTCCTGGATAAAGTCTACCCGGATGGCGTCTTCATCCCCAAGGTGCTGGTTGGGATGAACATGATCCAGTTGCCTACAGTCAAGACGCATGTCTTTACGCGCATCACCGGTGCGATGAAAAACGCCTTCGGGGGGCTGCTCCACCGAAACCGGCACTGGACGCACGCCGTGATCCATGACACGCTCGTCGATCTGCTCATGATCCAGCGCCAGATCCATCCCGGCCTATTCGCCGTCATGGACGGCACATTTGCCGGGGACGGGCCCGGCCCACGCGCCATGCGCTGGCATGAAAAGGACATCCTGCTTGCCTCGGCTGACCAGGTTGCGATCGATGCGGTATCGGCCAAGCTACAGGGATTCGATCCGATGGATATTCGTTTCATCCGCCGGGCGCACGAACTCGACCTGGGCATCGGCGATCCTTCCCAGATCGAGATCGTGGGTTACGACATCGAGCAGGAAGAACCCTGGGCGTTCAAGCAGGAAGACACCTTCGCCAGCTTCGGTCAGAAGCTGATCTACCACGGTCCGCTAAAGCCTTTTGAAAAACTGCTCCTCCAGACCCCGCTCGTTCCTTGGGCCTACTTCGCCAGCAACTTCTACCACAACGTGTACTGGTATCCGTTCGTCGGACGCAAGCGCGTGCGGAGTGCTCTCGAGACGCGTTGGGGCCAACTCTTCCGCTCCTATGGTGACGGTGAAGTCGTCATGCCGGGTATGGAGCCGAAGACTGTCCTGCAGGCAGTCGTAGGGCTTACGCTGCTCAGCCTGCTGGCCGTGGCCGGGGTTTGTTTGCTCCGTAAACCATGAACTCATCCCTGCGGCGCCGGCTGCTGGCCGGGCTGCTGTTTGGTTTCCTCGTCATCCTGGCGCTCTTCCTGATCAGCGATATCCGCCAGGTATCAGAGCGGTTGACTGGTTTCAACTGGTTCCTGCTGCCACTCATCTTGAGCGGCACGCTCTTCAACTATGGCCTGCGTTTCCTGAAATGGCACTACTACCTGGGGCTGGTCGGCAATGGTGCGCTGGCATGGCGGCGCAGCCTGAAGCTGTTCATCGCCGGCTTTCCTCTCGCAGTGACCCCGGGGAAGGTCGGCGAGGCCATGAAAGCCGTTTGGCTGAAACGGGAGACCGGCACGCCTTTCTCCACCGGTGTTACCATCGTACTGGCTGAACGGATCAGCGATGGGCTCGCCGTCCTCGCCCTATCGGTCCTGGGTGTGATTGCCTACCCGCGCTACTGGACTGCGTTCGCTATCGTGCTGGCTGCCCTCCTGGCGGTCGTGCTCCTGTCCCAGATCCAACCGCTCGCCTACCGCATTTTGAACATGATCGAACGTTTACCCGGACTGTCACGCTTCAGCCAATCGCTACGCCAGTTCTATGAGTCCACGCGTGTCCTTTTCCGACCCGGGCCAACCCTGGCCGCAGTCATGCTCGGGAGCACCGCATGGTTTGGCGAGGGTCTGGCGATGTACGTGATCCTGATCGGCCTGGGCGTCCCTACCGGTCTTGAGACGCTCATCCTAGCTGTCTTCACGCTTTCCTTCTCCACCATCATCGGCGCCGTCTCTGCTCTACCTGGAGGGCTGGGTGCAGCCGAGTTGAGCATCGCCGGTATGCTCAGCTTTCTGCTCGGACTTGACAGCGGCACCGCAGGTGCTGCCACACTGCTGATCCGCTTCGCCACGCTCTGGTTCGGCGTCGGGCTCGGGCTGCTTGTGTGGACTCGGGCTGGAGATTGGCTGCTGCTCGAACCAGAACCAACAATACCGGTGGACCGTGTCTCCAACACACTAGCATGAGGTCATCACCCAGTATGAATACTCTGCATGTCGAACTCCACTGCCATACCTACCACTCCAGCGATAGTTTGATGACTCCAGAAGAGATCCTGGCCGCATGCGAACGGCGTGGGATTGACCGGATCGCCATCACCGATCACAACACGATCGCCGGCGCACGCCTGATAGCTGATCTTGACCCGCAGCGGGTGATCGTCGGTGAGGAAATCTTGACTACGGAAGGGGAGATCCTGGCGTTCTTCGTCAAGGAGGAGATTCCGCGTGGTTTGCCACCTGCAGAAGTGGTTGAGCGCTTGAAGGCACAGGGCGCCGTGATCAGCGTCTCGCATCCATTCGATCTCACGCGTGGAGCCTATTGGGCTCCTGGCACACTGGAAGCGCTCGCAGGTGAGCTGGACGCGCTGGAGGTATTCAACGCCCGCTGTTGGAACGGCCGCCCAAACCGGGAAGCGGCCGTCTTCGCACTTCGGCACGGGCTCCACGGGACCGCTGGCTCGGATGCCCACTCTCCGGGTGAGGTCGGGCGGGCGTTCCTGGCCATGCCGGAATTCAGCAACGCCGAGTCTTTCCGGGCAGCGCTTGCCGGATCACAAGTGCGGGGCCGACGTTCGATCCCCTGGGTGCACCTCACCTCGCGTTATGCTGTGTGGCGGAAATCGCGCGGCTGGAAACCCCCATCTGACTCCAGAAATCATCCTCGCTCCTGAGACTTTTGGATATACACTTTAATCGGCGATAGGAATCCGGCCCGGATTCTCCCACACTCGTAGAGACCGCGATGAAAATCCGCTGGCTCGAGTTGATCGGCGTTGTGATGTTGGCTTCAGGTACGTGGGTCGTCCTCATGCTCGATAGAATAAACCCGGCCTGGTCGTGCTCGGCCGGGTTCGCCTCGATCCTCGGGCTTACGATCCTGTTGTGGAGCCTGACAAATAGACAGCCATACCACCCACACCCACACAGCCTTGACCGTCAGGATGACCTGAAGGAATTATTCCGCGGTTACCCGCGCTGACGCTCAAGCGATGGTGCAGCTTGGCCTCCGTCGATAGCCGCGTGACTACTCGTCCTTGCTGCGCAAGTGCGGGAAGAGGATCACCTCACGGATCGTGGTCTGATCCGTCAGGAGCATCGTCAGCCGGTCGACGCCCATCCCGAACCCTCCAGCGGGCGGCATCCCATAGCGCATGGCCTGCAGGTAATCCTCGTCCATCGGATGACGCTCTTCATCATCGCTCTCGTAGGCGCGGCCCATTTCCTGGAAACGGGCTTCCTGGTCGAGCGGATCGTTCAACTCGGTGAACGCATTGCACAGCTCCATCCCCCCGAGAAAACCCTCAAAGCGTTCGACGGTGTTAGGGTCGTCTGGCACGCTTTTCGCCAACGGCGAGATATCACGCGGGTAGTCATACAAGAATATCGGTTGGATCAGATTGGGCTCGATCTGGCTCCCGAGAAGGTTGTCAATGAGCTTGCCCCGGCTCACATCTTGCGGGGCATCGAAACCCTTTTCACGCATCGCCGCCCGTAACGAGTCTGCGTCGCCAACAGCAGCCAGATCGATGCCCGTTCGTTCCTGGATTGCATCGGCTAGCCGCATCCTCTTCCAGGGCGGAGCCAGGTTGATCTGCTGCCCGCGGTAGGTAATCTCAGTCGATCCCAGGACCTGCTGGGCGGTGAAGGCGATCATCTGCTCGGTGAGCGCCATGACGGCCTGGTAATCGGCATAAGCCTGGTAGAACTCGAGTTGGGTGAACTCCGGGTTGTGCTTGAATGAGACGCCCTCGTTGCGGAAATCTCGCCCGATCTCGTACACCCCCTCGTACCCGCCCACGAGCAGGCGTTTGAGATAGAGTTCGAAGGAAATTCGCAGGAAGAGATCCTGGTGCAGCTGGTTGTGGTACGTGGTGAAGGGCGTAGCGGCAGCACCCCCGTAGATGGGCTGCAGCACCGGGGTCTCGACTTCCAGGAAACCGCGATGATCGAGGAACTCCCGTAAGGCGCGGATGATCGCAGCCCGTTTAACGAAGACTGCGCGCATATCCGGATTCACGGCGAGATCGGCGTAGCGCTGCCGGTAGCGCGCTTCCTGGTCGGTGAAGGCGCTGTGGACCACGCGCTCCCCATCGACGAGTTCTTCCTTGGCTGAAGGTAGTGGCGTGAGCGCCTTGGAGAGCATGCGGATGGAGGTCACCCTGAGAGTAACTTCACCGGTGCGCGTGCGGAACATGCTGCCCGTGGCCTGGATGAAATCACCGAGATCGAAGAGTTCGGAAAAGGCCGTCATCATCTCCTGCCCCAATTCATCCAGGCGCAGGAAGAGCTGTAGCCGGCTGGTCCCGTCTTCGATGTGGGCGAAGGTCACCTTGCCCATCTCGCGTACGGCTCGCAGCCGTCCAACCACGGTAGCTTCAACCGCTGGCTCACCACCTTCATGCTCAGCGGCTTCGAAGGCGACGATGGCAGCCCGGTTGGTGTGCGTGCGCTCGGTACGCTGCGGATAGGGTTCCATACCTAGGGCACGAAGCCGGGCCAGTTTGCCCTCGCGCACGCGCTCAAGTTCATTCAGGGCTGACATCTTTGCATGTCCTTCACCTCACACTCACCTTGATTCACACTCAGGTTGGGATGCATCCCTGGGTGCGGGGCTGGTAGTGTACACGAAAAACGCCCCACCGGTGCTGGACCGTGGGGCGCTCTGGGGTTCTTTAGGGTTACTTGATCTTGACGATTCGGAACTTCAGAGTGCCGTCCGGTGCCCGCACCTCGACCAGGTCTTCGACCTTCTTCCCGAGCAGCGACTGCCCCAGCGGTGATTCATTCGAGATCAAGCCTTCCTTGGGGTTGGCTTCCGCCGCTCCTACGATGGTGTAGGTCTCGGGCTTCCGGTTGCCTTCCTTGATCACGACCGTTGAGCCGATCTCAACCTGATCAGTTTTGGCTTTATGTTCGATGATCTTGGCCTGCGAAAGCATGCGGTCCAGTTCGAGGATGCGTCCTTCGACGAATGCCTGCTCGTTCTTGGCAGCTTCATACTCGGCATTGTCGATCAACTCACCGTCTTCCATCGCTTCGCGCAGGCGCACGGCGACTTCTTGCCGGCGTACATTTCGCAGGTGTTCGAGTTCTTCCTCGAGTTTCTTCAATCCCTCGGGTGTGAGATAGACTGTTTGATTGCTCATTCTCTTCCCCACATTGCTAGAACCGGCACCATCCCGATCGGGATGAGATGAAAAAGACTGAGAGTAATTCTCTCAGCCCACGACGTCCTCTTGATGTGCGGATGATAGCATACATTGCGGGGACTGTCCAGACAGCCCCGCGCCTGCGGATGCGTCACATAATTGCCGAGGAGAGAAAAAAGAAGTAGGCTCACCTGAGCAATCGCGAAATCACAAAGGGAGCCTACTATGACCTGCGTCGAAACGAAGGTCACACTAAGTACACCTGTCCGGTGTCGTTCCGGATAAGCCAAAATGGAATGGGCCTGGAAGACCTGGAGAGGGAAATTGGTCAGGTGCTTCAACAAGCAGGGCAGCAGCTCCTGCGTCAAGCTTGCCAGGTCGTGGAAGATCGACTGATGGAACAGGAGAAAGGCAGGTATCTGCGAAACAAGCGCAGGCAGCTGGATATGCTGACCCGCTTCGGCTGGATCCGCCTCCATCGCTGGCAAGCACGCAGGAAAGAGGGTGGATATTGCCATCCGCT
>Ga0315553_10000108_pt1 | contig 68752 bp, 54 predicted proteins | sample SalMarSW160140MG_FD_203099 | JGI IMG/M metagenome (GOLD analysis project Ga0315553, IMG submission 203099) | Salt marsh sediment microbial communities from the Plum Island Ecosystem LTER, Massachusetts, United States - Salt Marsh Sediment SW1601-40 ... | reverse complement strand
AGGCTCTCCACGTTCAGCAATCGCCGGACGTCCGTGGCCCAAGAGACGTCCATCGAATCGAGCAGGCTCGTGATGCCCTGCACGCTGATGCTCTCCGGCGGGATCGTGAACTGGTTCTGGGCTCCGCCGAAGAGCTCCACCTCGGAGCTGGCGGCCAGCGGCAGCGGCCTGAGCTCGCGAAAGCGCATGGTGCCGTCGGGCGCGTTGCGCCGCAGGTAGGCCAGCAGCAGCTCCTCCGCCAGACGCAGCTCCGCCAGGTCCACGCCGGCCTGGAGCCGGGTCGCCATGAAAACCTCGCCTTCGTCGTTGCGCTGACCCGCCATGCCGTAGATCACGGTCATCGCGTACTGATTCTGCGGGTCCCACTGGAGGTCGTAGCGCTTCGGTGCGAAGTAGAAGAGCCCCGTGTCCGGATTGGCATCCTGATACACATGGTGGTCGATGCGCAGGATCTCGCCCTGATGGAGGTCGATGCCGCGGTCGACGTAGAGCCCCTCGAAGAGGTTGATGGCGGCCAACGCGCTCGGCCCGCGGATGTCTCGCATCGACTCGAGTCGCGCTCGGCTGGCCTCCTCGCGCTTCTCGCGCAGCTCGGCGATCTCCTCGACCTTGCCCTGGAGCAGCTGGAACACGCGCTGCTGCTGCTCGCGCTCGAGCTGCCGCCGGCGCTCCTTCGCCTGGAGCAGCTCCATGTTCGCCATGTGCGCGGCGTACAGGTCCACCGCGTTGGAGAGCTCGTCCTGACCCGTCGCGGTACCCCCCGTGACGCCCGTCGGAGCGCCCAGCGCTGGATCGGCCGTCGTGTAGACACGCGCCTCGCCGAACTGTGCGCTTCCGAGCTTCGTCGCCGCCTGCTGCTTCTGCAGCTCGCGCAGCTGATCGAGGCGCTGGATCTGCGCCGTCCCGCTCGTCGTGGTCTGCGCGGTCTGTGTGCGCGAGATCTCGGTGGTGACCGGCTGGTAGGAGCTGGGGAAGCCGGAGGCCTGCATCAGCTGATAGGTCGTCGTAGCGCGGATGTCGCTCGCGGCGCGGGAACGCACTGCGGGCGACCCGTCGGGCTCGGCGAGCACGAGCCCGGACGCGACCGGATCGCGGAGATCCGGCTCGGGGGCGGCGACCCCACCGCGGGTCGCGACGAGCGAGCGAGCGAGGCCGACCGGCTCGGGCGTCACCTCGACGACGGGCGGATAGCTCTGAGCGGCCGACGGACTCGCGAGCCCGAACGCGAGCAGGGTCAGCACCCCGAACCCCGCGCCGCGGCCGGTTCGCCTCCCGGCCGGGCGTCCGTGGCGTTCCGGGCGAAACGCGATCGAACGGCGCTCCAAATCCACTCCTCCGCCCGACGGGGCGGCCTAGTGTAAGCGCTTGGCGTCGCTACGTGCGCTCTCGCGTTCGGCCAGCCGCTGGAGGAGGGCGCGCAGCTCGGGAATCGCGTCGACCAGCTCCCCGAACTCGCTGCTGAGATTGAGGGTGAGGTGGACCGGATGTCCGCCCTGAAACGTGGGGTTATACCCGCGAAGATGAGCCTGTACGGCGGCTCGCTCGTCCAGCCAGCCCTCCATCGTCACGTCCAGCAGCTCGTAGCGGAAGTCGCGCAGGATCTCGCGGACGGTCGCCGCGACGTCGGTGGCGGCCGGATCCGAGGGCTGGGATCCGTCCGGCCGATACTGGATGCGCCCGCCGTCCGTCGAGCGGAGGACGCCTCCGCGAAGCACGGGACGGCCCTCCTCGATGGCGAGCTGCATCTCGCCGCTCAGGATCCCGCTCGCCTGGAGACCTTCGACCGGCGCCATCGCGAGCAGCGCGGGAAGCTGGACCTCGCTCAGGCGCAGTGCGAGCCGCTGTCCCGGTCCTCCCGCCAGATCGAGCACGCCGTGAACGCCGAGCGTGCCGCCCGCCAGCTCCGCCTCGGACGGCTCGATGCGCAGCACGTGATCGGGCTCGAGCGCGTAGGCGAGGCGGCCCGGTCCCAGCCGTACCCCCGCCTCCACGCCGCGGAAGCGGAGCTCCTGCACGCCGCGCGTCGTGAGAGGAGAGAGCCGGGCGAGCCCGAGCTCGCCCTCCAACCCTTCGATCCGTAGACCCGGTGCCGCGATCGCGGCGTCGGCGATCGATACGTCCGCGGCGGCGGTGAAGCCCGGCCCTCCCCATCGGAGCCGCGCGTCGACGTCGATTGCACCGCGCTCGACCCGCAGGCGTTGCGGCCACCAGCGCGCCAGCGACGAGAGCGCCGTCCTCTTTGGATCGAAGCGCAGCGTCTCGAAGTGCAGATCGGCCTGCCCGCCGCCGGTCGCGAGTGCGTGGGAGCCCTCGATGCGGGCGCGCAGCTCGCCGGTCGCGTCGCGGGCGTCGGCGTCGAAGCGGATCCGCCGCGGAGAGGCGACGAAGCGTCCGGAACCGGAAATCACCGGGAAGCGCGAGGCGCCGTCCACGAGCTCCGCCACGCGAAAGCGAGCGTCGAGCGTCGCCTCCTGGACCGTGCTCCAGCTCCCCTCCACCTGGACGCCGCGCAGCGCGAGCCCCACGTCGGGAAGCTCGAGCGCGTCACCGTCGAGCTGCAGTGTGCCGTGCGGTGCGCCGTCGTCGGCTCGCACGACGAGCTGGAGTCGCGGCGCGACGAGGCGATAGCGCCGACCCTCGGGCCCACCGACGCGCAGCGCGAGATGGGGCGCGCCGGCGGCGAGCGGCGCGTCGAACCGAACCGCTTCCGCGAGCGCCACCCGGACCGGTGCGTTGGGCTCGGTGCGGAGACAGATCGCGGCGGGAGCATCGAGAGCCGCGGTCGCGCTGCCGGCTCCGCGAGGCAGGGTCAGCCGAACGCATTCGGGAAGCGAGAGCAGCAGCTGCTCCGGCTCCCAGCGGACGCGCAGCGGTCCCTGCAGACGGCTTCCCGCGATCGGACTGGGCTCCCCCACGTGCGCGTCGACCGCGAACGCGAGATCCACGGGTGTCCCCTGCCGCAGCGAGGAGAGATCGCCCTCCCCCTCGGCGTCGAGAGTCAGCCGACCCGGCCAGGCCTGCGGATCGCCACCCTGCCACAGCTCGAGGAGCGAGCGATCCAGGTCGAGATGGATCCGGCCGCGAAGCGCCCCGGCGGAATCGATCCGGGCCTCGAGCTCTCCCACCGTCTCGGCGGGTCCGCTCCAATCGATCGCGGTCTCGCCCTCGACCTGCGGCTGAAAGGAGAGGTCGACGTGTGCCCGACCCCGCACTGGCCCCGCGGGTGTCTCGATGGTGATCCGAACATCGCGAGCGGCGATCCGCCCGAGTGGAATCGCCCGCGCCAGGTCCCGCAGCGACCCGGCGGTCGCGACTCCGGACGATCCGCGAAGCGCGTCGGCCGAGGGCTCGAGCGCTCCGAAGGACCAGCCGTCGGTGCCGTAGCGCAGGTGCAGGTCGAGACCCTCGACCTCGGCCGAGGCGAGACGCCGCGCAGCGACGTCTCGCCAGGTCCAGCGCAGATCGATGCGATCCGCAGCAAGCTCCCCCGAATCGAGGCGGATCCCGTAGAGTTGCAGCCGCCCCCACGAGACGTCCTCGACTTCGAACACGAAGGCCGGAAGATCTGCCGTGCGAAGCGCCGCCCCGATCGCCCATCGGGCCCACCACCGGGCCGACCCGACGATTCCCAGCGCGATGAGCAGGAGCAATCCGGCCGTTGCTGCCAGACGAGCCGTGAACCTCTTCACAGCTGGGCTCATTGATAGGATGCTACACCCTCGAGCTCCGGCGTCGGTAGGTACAATGCAGGAAACGCGTCCCCGTTTGCGATCCCGGCGAGGGCCGCACGCGCTCCCGCGAAGGCTTTCGCTCCGACCGCTCCAGGTCTTTGCCTGCGCACTGCTGCTGCTCGCGCCCGCATCGGGTCAGGCCGTGTCGCGCGCACTCCTGATCGGCATCAACGAGTACGTCGCGGTGCCGCGCCTCAGCGGTGCGATCAACGACGTGGAGCAGATGCGCGAGATCCTGGTGTCCCGCTACGGGTTCGCAGAGGAGAACGTGGAGGTCCTCGAAGACCGGCAGGCGACGCGGGCGGCGATCCTGGCCGCCTTCGACCGGCTCGCCGAGCGCACCCAGCCGGGGGATCTCGTCTACATCCACTACTCCGGCCACGGCTCGCAGATCGGAGACCGCGACGGCGACGAGGACGACGGCCTCGACGAGACGATCGTCCCCCAGGACGGGCGCACACCCGGTGTCGCCGACATCACCGACGACGAGATCGGCGACAAACTCGCCGCGATCCACACCGACGCCGTGGTCGTCGTACTCGACTCGTGCCACTCGGGCACCGCGACGCGCAGCCTCGGCGCAATGAGCGACGCCAATGCGCTGCTCGGGGGACTCCGCCCGCGCTATGTGCCGCCCGACGACCGAGCGGACCTCTACGACGGGCTGCGCGGCAGCGGAGCCCAGGTGCGCTCCGTGGTGCCGCTGGTGTCGAGCGGGCACGTGCTCCTGACGGGAGCGGCGAAGGACGAGGAGGCGCTGGACGGGCCCGTCGACCGCAAGTCCCACGGACTGTTCAGCTACGCGCTGGGGCGGAGCCTCTCGCGCTCCGCGCCGACGGCCTCGGCGCGCGAGGTCTTCGCCGGCGTCGAGCAGGAGTTCGAGCGGATCCGCGGTCAGCTCAGTCTGCGCAAGATGCCCGACCCCCAGCTCGAGGCCGAGGCGTCGGAGCTGGATCGTCCGCTGCTCGCCCCGCCTGCGCCGCCTCCCGCCCAGGCGCCGCAGGCCAGCGGAGGCGCACAGCCGGCGCGGCTGGCGTGGATCGAGGTCGAGCCGCTGGGCAGCACCGAGGTCCGGCTGCGGCGCGGCGCAGCGCTCGGCGCGGGTCGGGGCTCGCTGTGGGCGGTGTACCCCCCTGGCGAGCTGCGCTTCCCGCCTGGCGAGGCGCTCGCCGAGGCGGAGGTGATCGCGATCGAGGGCGGCGACGCCCGGGCCAAGATCTCGCCTCCGGACGCGAAGGTTCCGCCGGGAGCTCGGGCGGTGGCGCTGGCCCCGCCGCCCGCCGCGCGCGAGATCCCGGTCGCGCTGGTCGACACCGACGCGCAGCGCGCGGAATCGCTGCGCACGGCCCTGGTCGGGCGCCTGTCGAGCGTGCACTTCGTGGGTCCGGGCGAGTTCGCGCGCTTCGTGGTGCGCTGCGCGGCGGCGCGCTGCGCGGTGACCGGAGCCGATGGTCTGTTCGAGATCGCCGACCTCGACGCCACCGACGTCAACGCCCTCGCCGCCGAGCTCACCAACCTGTTCGCGCGCTCGATCACCGCCGCCGAGCTCCTGGCGCTGGACAACCCGTCCTCGTCCATCGAGATCGAGCTGGGCGTCGTGGCCAAGGCGGCGCCCGAAGCCCGGCCCGGGGACGAGCGAGGCATGGTGCTCGTCTCGTCCTCCGACTCTCCCCGCTTCCAGATCCGCCGTCCGGGCGATCCGCGCACACCCCAGAACAGCCTGCAGCTCCGAGTGCGCGCCAGCGCCGACTGCACGCTCACCGTCGTCGACGTCGACTCCAGCGGACGCGTCCAGGTGCTGTTCCCGAATCCCCTCTCCGAGGGCAAGGGCTACCACCCCGACGGCGCGATGAAGGCGGGAGAGGAGCTGCTGATCCCCGACTCGCTGGCCTCGGGCAACCGCGCCGGGTTCCACATCGACTACTCCCCGCCGGCCGGCACCGATACCGTGAGGGCCTTCTGCACCCGGGACCCGCGCGCCGCGAAGGCCCTGCGCGCGGCAGTCGACGCCCTCGATCCGAGCGCTCCGGCGACGCGCGGCACGGAAGAGCAAGGCCTGGCCGCCCTGCGCCTGCAGCTCGCGAGCCTCGCGTCGCGGGGACTCCAGCTCGTCGCGGACGTGGAGGAGCCCCCGGCGCAACCGCCGCCCTCGGCGAGTCCCCCCGAAGCGCCGACCGAGGCCTGGCACGCCGACTGGGCCGCCGCCTCGGTGACGATGGACGTGCGGGAATGAGCGCCCGCAGCCGCGAGCGCGAAGACCGAGGACGCCGCGCGCACCCGATCGGGACCGTGCACCAGCGGCCGGCGCTGTGGATCGCGCTCTCGCTCGGGGTGCTGGCCTGCGCCTCGAAGGGGGATCCCTCCGCGAGCCAGCTCCGTTTCGTCGACTCCGATATCTGGGAGAAGGAGCTCCAGAAGTCGATGACCGACGAGCTGCCGACGATCACGGTCGCCTTCGCAGGCACCGATGCGACCGTCAGCAACATGCCCGATCGGCTCGAGAAGTGGCTCTACGTCATCAACGAGCGCGACGACGGGCACGTGGAGTTCCGACCCGACACGTCCTTCCTGGTCCCCAAGGCGATCCCCTACGGGCTCGCGTTCTCGCTCGGGATGGCGGCGTGGAACTACTACCAGGGGTGGGCGCACTACGCGATGTCTCGACAGTACAACGCAATCGTCCTCTATCACCCCTCCGAGGGTTACCTGACGCGGGTCGTCTTCGTGCGCAAGCCCGAGGGATCCTAGGTCCGACATGGAGGACTCGACGATGAAGCCTCGGGACAGCCGGCCGAGACGTCGGCTCGTCAGGCGGATCCGGATCGCGATGGTCGTCGTCGTCGCCTCGGGACAGCTCTCCTGCGAGACGGTCGAGAAGGTTCTGCCCTATGCGATCGTGGCCGGCGGCGCGATCGCATCGGTGGTCGCCTTCAACTATCTCTCCGACTGCTCCAACGAGTGGGCGGTGTGCGAGGTGGACTCGGTCACCGGAGAACAGGTGCGCGACATCGGCTACACCGAGCAGGTGCTGCTGATGATCGGGACGCTCACTACCGTGGGCGGAGCGGCGGCGGACTGGTGGGCGGATCACCGGGAGAAGCAGCGCGAGCTCGCACGTCTCGAAGAGGTGGAGCAGAAGGTCGGCGACGACTACGCGGCACTCCAGACGGGCGGCCCGCCGCAGCCGGTCAACGCCTGGGGAAGCGCGAGCACGCCGCCGCCTCCTCCGCAGCGCTGGGGCGCGCCGCCTGCGCCAGGCGGCGATTGGCAGCAGCCGGGAGCGCAGCCCGGTTACGGGGCGGCAGGCGGCTACCCCACCGGCGCTCCGCCGCAGCAGGCCTATCCGCCCCAGCAAGGCTACCCGCCGCAGCCGCAGCAGGGGTACCCGCCTCCGGGCGGCTATCCGCCGCCGCAGGGCTACCCCCCGCAGAGCTATCCCCAGCAAGGTGGCTACCCGCCGCAGGGCTACCCCGCGCAAGGCGGCTACCCCCCGCAAGGCGGCTACCCGCAGCCGGGTGGGCCGACCTCGGCCAGTCCTTGGGCCTCGGCGCGGGCGGACGACGGGGGGTATCCGCTCGAGCCGCGTGCGGTCGACGTTCCGCTCTCGCTCGAGACCGCGCTGCTGAAGAAGCTGGGGCAGGGCGCCGTCGCGATCGCCGACAACGACGTGCTGTTCGACGGGATCGGCGAATCGATCCGCGACGAGTTCCGCGTCCTGTTTCGGCCGAACCAGCCGGCCTACATATACGTGGTGGGCGTCGACGCGGTCGGCCGGGTCCAGACGCTGTTCCCGTCGGAGTTCCCCGATCGGACCAACCCCGTCCAGGCGGGGGAGCGCATCCTGATTCCCGGCGGCGAGAGCTGGTACCAGCTCGACCGGTACATCGGCCTGCAGCACATCTACTTCTACGTGAGCCCGGTGCCCGATGCCTCCCTCGAGAGGCAGCTCGCCATCTTCGCCGCGAAGCCGGCGCCCGACCCGGTCGGTGCGAACGGAGAGATCCACTACGTGAGCGTTCCCACGATCCTCCAGTTCGGTCGCATGCAGCGGCGGGGAATCGTGACTCCCGTGAGCGGCGAGATCGCGCGTCTGCCCGATTCGGCGGGGCTGGAGATCCCGACGCAGCTGGTCGCTGCCGACGTCGCGGGCGAGCCGCTCGTGGCGACCCGCATCTTCCAGCACGAGTAGCGGCGACGCTCAGTCGCGGAACGATGTCGTCCCCTCCCGCCAGGCCGAGTCCGCGAAGGCCTGGGTGGCCCAGGGCGTGTTCGGACCGAAGCGATCCCTGCCGTCGGCCTGGAGCGCCCCGCAGTAGGTCGCTGTTCCACCGGCGATTCCGTCGGTCTCGAAGCAGACCTTCTTCACGACGCGGACGTCGACCGGGTTGATGCCGAGCTCGTTGAAGCCGCCCGCGATCCGCTGGCCGTAGGGGCTCGGCAGCACCACCTCCGCGGTCCAGTCCTCCTCGTCCCAGACCAGCGGGTAGGGCCCGCCCGGGTGGTCGTTGGGGCTGCCTTCGACGTCGACCTCCCAGGCGATGTGCACGGTCCCGGGGGTCTTCCCCTCGCCTCCGATCGTGTCGAAGTTCGCTCGGATCCAGTCCTCGAAGAGGGCGCGTCGGTAGACCTCTTCGGTCGGCACGGGGCCGAGCTCGGACTGGGCCGCGGCGATCTCCTCGACCGCCGCCTCCAGGTCGCCACCGTCCTGCTGGATCCAGCAGAGATCCTCCAGGATTGCGTCCTTGATCGAGACGCTCGTCGGCAGGGCGCCCTCCGTCGCGCCGGTCATGTGGTTGCTGACGATCGTGCGCTGGGTGCGGATCCACGTCCCGACGTCGTGGCTCGCCTGCGCCGCGACGGCGCGCTTCGTCTCGGCCTGAACCGCTTGGATCGCCGCCACGACCTGCTTCGTGCCCGGGACCTGCTTGTCTGCGAGACCCACCAGATAGCCCGAGGACTCCTTGAACGCGGTCGCGAGCAGGGCCTCGGCGACCTTTGGCTCCGCCTCGAAGCCCGAGGCGAACTGCATCGTGTTCTCGAAGTTGTCGATCGCCGAGAGCAGGTTCGTGCCCATTGCAGCGCGCTTCTCGAACAGCTCGTTCGCGAAGTCGGTGACCACGCGATCCTCGGCGGGCTGGTTGATCAGCGATAGCACGCACTCCTGCGCCGGGGAGGCCGCGGGAAACAGCAAGAGGACGGCGAGGGCCGAGGAAGACGAGATTCGCATCGATCCGACTCCGTGACAGGGGTTGGCGAGTCCATCACCGGACTCCCCGGTGGTGGACGTCGATCGTCGCCCGTGAGGGTTCGCCTCACAGACAGCTCATCACGCTCGATGGACTCGAGCGCTGCTGCTCGATCCAGCCGCGGATCGCCGCGAGGTGGGGCGGCAGGCTCGCGGCCTGCGCGTCGAGCTCGCGGATCGCCTCCCAGGTCCCCTCGCGAACGGAACGCAGGTCGGAGATGCCCTTGCCGTCGATCGCAGCGAGATCGAACACCGCGCCGACGAACGTGAACAGGGGGTAACGCTCCGGCGTGATCGCGTCGACGTCGTCGGGCCCCTGCACCAGCGAGGGCAGAGGGTCGCCGCTCTCCTGCAGCGTCTTCCACTGGATGACCCGATCGTCGGTGGCCCTTCCGGCGCCCAGCTTGTCGAGCCAGCAGACGAGCTCCCGGCTCTCCTCGGGGTCGGAGAGCTTCTCCGCCTCTCCCCGCATCTTGCGGAGGTCGGTGAACACGAAGGCCAGCATCTCGCGGAGCTTCTTCCGGGTCGGTGTGGCGAGCGCGTAGTGGAAGGCGTGGGAGAGCTCGTCGCCGTTGTCCTCGGGACCGAGCTCCTCGTAGAGGACCTCGGCGCAGTCGGGGGAGGTGCGGGCGAACAGCATCTCGATGCGGTCGCGGCGCTCGAGGACGGCCGGATCGTCGGGGCTGGAGAAGCGCTTGGCGAGCTCGATGCGCAGGGCTTCGCGGGTGTCGTCGCATTCGTCGGCCGCAGCCATGAGGGGAAAGGCCCCTGCCAGCACGAGCAGGGTCAGGCCGAGGGGACGGCTTCTGTGGAGGCGCAGCGAGCGGGATCGGCGAGACGGCGGGGGCATCGCGATCTCCAGAGCGTCGGAGGACGGGGCGATCGAGCCTACGCCCGGGCGCTCGTCGAATGCAAGCGCCGAGCGGGGTCGGCCCGATCTAGAATGCCGCGTGCCGGACATCTCACGGATTCGGGAGGGAACGACGACGTGATGCTCCTACGCAGGCTCTGGGGCGGGGCGGCCTTGGTCGTGGCGCTCGCTGCGCCCTTCGCATCGTCGGCCGGACAGATCGTCCTCGATCGGAGCGTGACGGCGGGCCGCTACTGGCTGTTCCCCCTGGCCGAAGATCCGCACTCGTACCTGTACGTCGTGGCCCAGGCGCAGCTCGCACGCCACCCCAGCGGCAAGCCCCAGTTCTCGTTCCTTCGCTTCGTCGAGAACGCGGTGTCCGCCGGGGGCACGAGCTCGCTCACGGATGCGAGCGGGGGCGGACTGGTGCACGCGGTCGTCGAGCTCGGCGTGCCCGACAGCGAGCGGGAGCAGGCGCTCGCGGAAGCCCAGCGCCTGCTGGCGAACATCGATCCCGCGGGCAAGATCGTCGGGCCCGCCTCGTACTCGGCGGGCCAGTTCATGCTCGTCTCGAGCTTCCAACAGGATGGCGAGGAGAAGCTGGAGAAGGAGAAGAGGTGGGTGGAGAAGGTAGTCGCGATCGGCGAAGCGCCCATCCTCGAGGGCGGCAAGGCGGCCGTCTCCGCGCGCCTCACCCGCGAGGGGGCGCAGGTGCTCTGGGAGTCGTTCCACTCGGCGACCCCCGACATCACCTTCGTCTTCAAGATGCAACTCGACGGCGTCAACTCGCCGGTCGATGCGAGCGTGAAGGTCGATTGGGAGAGGATGTACTCGAACGAGAGGCTTCGGGCGGGACTCGCCACGCCACTCACCCAGACGGACATCGACGTCGCCTTCGAGGACCTGCGCCAGCAGGGCGCGATCCGGTTCACGCAGGTCGGCGACGGCGACGCCGACTTCAACGCGATGGTGAAGAAGACCTTCGAGGACATCCGCGATCTGATGTTCGACAAGTCGAACGGACTGATCGCCCAGAACGCGAAGACTGGCGACGGTGCGGCGGGCGCAAAGGGCCAGGACACGCAGAGCGTGGCGCAGCGCGCCGAGGCGCTCCGCAATACGCGCAAGACCGACTGGGAGAGCCGGGCGAGCCAGTACAAGAGCCAGGTGACCGCCCAGGAGGCGAAGGCGCGCCAGGCCCGCGCCAAGGCCGACGAGGCCGCGGCCCGGGCGCGAGATCTGCGCGCGAAGTGGGTGGCCGCCCGGGAGAAGGCGGAGTCCGAGGAGAAGGCCCAGGCGAAAGCGGAGACCGAGAAGAAGGCCGCGGCCGACGGGACGAAGACGCGCGACGTCGCGAAGCAAGTGCCGGACGCGGCCGCCCTCAAGAGACAGCAGGACGCAGCCGCCGCGAAGAAGAAGCAGGAGGAGGCGGCCGCGGCGAGGAAGAAGCAGCAGGAGGAGGCCGCCAAGAGCAAGCAGCAGGAGGAGGCCAAGAAGGCGGCGGATGCGAAGCGCCAGCAGGAGGTGGAGGCGAGCGTTCCGAGGCTCGAGGCGGAGGTCGAGGCGGCAGATCAGGAGGCCCAGCGCCTCGCGCAGATCGCCGACCAGGAGGAGCAGGCGCTCGTCGCGCTCAAGGGCAAGGAGCAGAAGTTCAACGAAAGCGTCGACGACCTGGTCCTCGGCGGCTTCGGCGCCATCTTCACCTACACCCTGAAGCGCGAGCGGCAGAGCCTCGACATGGACGTCGACTTCAGGAAGTACCGCTCGGCCACGCGCAACCTGCCCTTCGAGGAGAACATCGGCGACCTCCGCCGTTATCTCCAGGACGACGCGGTCTTCCGGAGCGTGAACCTCGCCGATCCGATGTACAAGCAGCGCGAGATCGCGGTCTCGGTCGACAACTCGAACGCCGAGGACTTCAAGAAGTACATCAACTACGTGAGCGTGCAGCTGCGCAAGGAGCACGAGGGGGGCGAGCCGACGATCGGCGAGGTCCGGATCGACCGCGAGAACTTCAGCACCCGGGCCAACGACTTCCGCCTGCTCTACGGCTGGAAGGGCGACGACGATCGGGCCGCCTGGCTCCGCTACCAGTACCGGGCGCTGTGGAGCTTCAACGGCGGAAACGTCGTGGAGCAGGCGTGGACGGAGTCCACCGAGGGAACCATCCCCTTGCTCTCTCCGTATCAGCGGCGCTCGGTCGAGCTGGACGGCGATCCCACCGATCTCGAGAGCGCCGGTGTGCGCGCGGTGGTGTTCACCCTCTACTACGAGCTCGCCGGGGTGGAGCGGTCGGAGCGGGTGACGCTCAAGACCTCGAAGGGCGAGCTCAGCCAGAAGGTCGACTTCATGCTGCCAGTCGGAGACTACCGGTACGAGTACGAGATCCTGTGGATGCTCGCAGGGAACAAGACCGTGAGCTCCGGGCGTCAGCAGAGCGACTCGCCGCTCCTGTTCATCAACGACATTCCCGAGACGAACACCATGTGATCCGGTCCAGACAACAGAGCGAAGTCGTAGCGGCGTCGAGCGCCGCTACACGAAGGAGTTCGACATGAGGCCTCTCTTTCGCTGGGCGAGGCGCGTGGGAAGCGCCCGCAACCTCCGCGGTACTCTCGGGCTCGTTCTGATCTCCGCTGCCTTCGTCGTCGACGCCCGCGCCGATGCGTCCTGTGCCACGGATCCGCCGCCCGAGGGTCTCGTCGAACGGTGCCGGAGCAAGGACGTCTGGATCGGCTCCGGTACGAGCGAGAGCCAGCGCCACGCCCTGCTCCAGGTGACGCTGGTCGAGTGGATGAGCACCTGCGTGACCTCCGAGCGGGCCCCGGGTCTCGTCGCGGACGCCGAGGAGAGCGTCGATCGCGTCTTCGACCTGATCAAGGACCTGTCAGGAGACCGGTCGGTGACGATCCTACCCGACTACACGCCTCTCGAGTACACCGAGGATGGACACACCTGCTACGGGGTGCAGAGCGTGTCCTTCCGCGTCGCGGGCGCCCAGGGCAGCGTCGACGCCGACGCCGACTTCGAGACCTCCGACGAGCCCAGCAGCGACATGATCAAGGAAGCGGCCTCCGCGGCGAGGCAGGCGCTCCAGGACCCGTCGGTACAGGGCAGCGCGGAGCTGAGCCGATTCCAGAGTGTGCTGATCCAGCTCGAGGAGTACGGCTCGGACTTCGACGACACCTGGTACGACGTCGGGCCCTATCCCTCGGGCGATCCGATGGACGTCGCCGCCTGCTTCACGGGTGTGAACGAGTGTCTCCCCGCCGACGCCGCGCTGCAGGCCTGCGAGCGTCACCTCGCCCGGGAGCTCGTCCAGCACCATCAGGTGGATCAGGTGAGTCCCCAGCGCTTCGCGGTGATCCTCGAGGAGAAGGCCAACCACATCCAGCGGGGGGTGGACTACCTGCACCACATCCAGAGCGCCGACTCGCCGGGAGCCCTGCCCTGTCCCTCGATCGAGGAGGTCTTCATGCCGCGGGTGGCGGAACTCGCCAGACACCACTCGGTGTACGGTGCGGGCCAGTACTGAGCGGCCGCCGGCAGTCCTCAGGGCCCGACCGGGCAGCTTCCGTCGGCGGCTTCGGCCACCGGGCAGGTGAGCGGCGGAACCTCCTCCTGACATCCCGGGGGCCACTGACTCTCGGGAAGGGTGCCGACGGCCGTGCAGCACGCAATCAGCCGATCCACGTTCGCCCGGTAGGTGTCGCTCCACTCCTTGGGCGTCGAGAGCCCGTGCCCCTGCGGCATCCAGTAGGTCACGTCGAAGCCGCGACCCACGGCGGTGGCCTTGGGATGCGGCTGTCCGGTCGCGCGCCGAATCCACTCGCTGCACGTGTGGAAGTCGGGACCGCCGAGTGAACCCCCGGCATTCGCGTGTGCCGCTGCGATGTGGTGGCACTCGGTGCAGGTTTCGTCGCCGGCCAGCTCGACGAAATGGGGCTCGGGCCATACGTCGAAGGGCGGCTCGCTGTTCTTGTAGGGCGACTTGAGCGGAGACCCGGGGTTGCCCGCGAGCTCGGAGCCGATCGCGTTGTTCATCCACCGGCTGTTCATCCACGGTCCGCTGTCGTGGCACTTGATGCACATCACGTCGCGCGTGCTGACCGGCCTCGTCCAGAAGTCGTGATCGCGCACCGTGCCCGGACCGGGCACCCGGCTCCCGTCGAGATGCGCGTCCTCACCGTCGGGGCTCTGGAACCAGCACGTCTCCCCGTTCCCCTCGTTGTGGGCGATCAGGGCGACGTCGTCGAAGCCGCTGGTGGGATTCCCGTCCCAGTCGAGCAGGGGGGCGGGGCCGAGCCCCCAGCGCGTCTTGTGCCTGCACAGGAGTGCGGCCTTCACCTTCGGATTCGAAGGCGTCGGCAGCACCTGGATGTAGCTGTGGCCGTAGCAGCCGTCGTCGAGCCAGGTCCCGTAGTCGCACTGGTCGGGGATGTCCTGGGCACAGCGGCTGCCCTGACAGAGGTCCAGGTCCTGGACCACGCCGTCGACCGTGGAGACGAGACGCTTGCCCTGCGTGCAGTCGAAGGGGCCCCCGAGGTCCGCCGCGTCCAGGTGGATGCGTTCGAAGCAGCGCTGGGCGTAGGTCCAGACGTCCGGATCGTCCTGCGCCGCTGCGGGGGCCCATGCCAGGACGAGCGACGAGAGGGCGACGAGGAAGGGGGTTCGCACGCGCGCAATCTACACCGGAGGAAGAGCCTTCTGGAAGATCGGGTTTTCACCCCGTCCATCCGTCCCCGCGTCCGAAGGGGGCAGGACGACCTCCCAGACCGAGAGGAAGGACTCCCGGAGCAGCGGGGGTACGAGCTCGCCCCGGGCGTCCAGCAGGAAGCTTCCGTGGGTTCCGGCGAAGACGAGGGGCGTCCCGAGGCGCAGAGTGTGGAGGCGACCCGCGCGGCGGAACTGCTCGATCGCCTCCCGCGAGCCGCCGAACCCGTTCAGATCCGAGGGCACCACCAGCAGGGACACCGCTCCGGGCGCGATGCCCTTCCGCTCGAAGATGTCGGGAATCAGGATCTCCCAGCACAGCGCGGCGCCGATGCGATGGCCACCGATCTCGAGGACACCGGTGGTGCGGCGCGCGGTGAGGCCCCAATGGTCGGTCCCCGTCGCTCGGCGTGACAGCCAGCGACCGAGACCGGCCAGGCGGTTCGAATCCTGGAAGAGCGCCGCTTCTCCGAACGGGGCGAAGACGAGCTTGTCGAGGGGATCGCGGCACGAGAAGCCCTCCCCTCCGTCGGTCTGGAGCCCGCACACGACGTTGCGCACCGCCACGGGCCGACCCGTCGCGTCCCGCACCGTCGCGTAGACGCCGGCCACCAGAGGGGAGCCGCCGGAATGCCCCGCGCCGGCCGACCTCGGTAACAGGTCGCGCTCGGGCAGCTCGAGGCTGTACTCGGGGAAGACGGTCAGCTCGCAGTCGTGAACGTCCACCGCGTAGTGCGCCAGAGCCCGGATGGCGGACGGCCCGCCGCCCGCGAAGGCGGGCCGGTGTCGCTCGAGGCGGTGGGGATCGGAGACGGCACAGACGCGTGTCGTCTCTCCCGTCGACCTCTCGCGGCTCGGCGACCAGCCCGCCAGGAGCCCCAGCGCGAGCCCCGCCGCGAGCGACGCCCAGCGACGCGCCGGCGGCGTGCGGACCCACAGCAGGCCGGTGCCAAACGCGAGGAGTGAGACCAGGTAGGACGGGCCCAGCTCGCCGAACGGGACGGCGGCCCACGCCAACCCGGTGTCCGCGGTCGCGTGCGAGAGGAACAGGCCCGGCAGCGGCGGATCCATCGCCGCGCCGCGCAACCACTCCGTGAGCGGCCACGCAGCGGCCGCGATCGGCAGCAGCCAGGCGCTGCGGCGCGCGGTGACCGCCGCGGCCAGGCTGGCGGGAACCCAGAGCGCCAGCGCGATCGCGACCGCCACGAGCGAGGGGAGCAGCGGCCGCTCGAAATAGTGGAAGATCCAGCCCGCCGCACCGACGATCTGGGTCGAGGCCGAGAGGCCGGCCAGCAGCGCCACGTGCCGGCGGGTCGGCGCCCGCAGCAGCGCGATCGCCAGGGGCACCCAGGCCAGCGGGGTGAGGGCGGCGGGGAAGACGCTCAGGTGGGCCCACGCGGGCAGACAGACCGCCAGCCACTCGAACGCCGCCGGGCCCAGCCGGCGCTGCGACGCCCATAGCGCCGCGGCGGCCGTCGCGTGCATCGCTGCGAGACGCAGGAGCTGGCTGACGTCGCCCGGCGGGATACCTCCCAGCGGCGCCCGCGCGTTGGGACAGGCCACCGCGACCAGCGCGCACCCGGCGGCGAGCGCCCAGGCGAGCGACGGATGCGCGCCCGTCAGGGCGTGTCCGGCGTCTCGCCCGCGACGCAGTGCACGAAGTGCGCCCATGAATCCGCGGCGTAGAAGCCGCCGCAGTTGGTCTCGCAGTCGAAGAACACGCAGTAGCTCTCGGAATCGCCCTGCTCACGGAGGCCGGCCAGATGCGCGCTCTCGTGGATCATCGTGCGGATCCGCTGCTCGCTCGAGCTGGTGTCGAAGAAGGCGGGACAGATGTGGATCGGCGGCTCCAGGTTCGTCACGTAGGCAGCGCGGACCGCGCAGTTGGGATTGCTCTTGCTCTCGCAGACGACGGGCAGGCTCGCGCTCGACATCCGGTCGCGGATCGTCTCCGTGATCTCGACGACCTGGCCGAAGTCGACATCCACATCGATCAGCTGGTTTGCGGCCTGCTCCGCCTCGAGCCGGTCCCGTTCACCGGTGTTGGGATGAAGCCCACGAGCGCGATCGGTCGCGACCTGGGAGCGAACCGCGCCGGCGCGGCGGGCCGCCTCGATCACCTTCTCCTGCTTCGGCGTGCAGGCCTCGGGCGCCACCCGGCTCTGCACCGTGGGCACGGGCTTCTCGACGACCCGGCTCGGATCCGGGCTCTGCGCCTCTCCGCGCGGCACCGGCGCGTCCGACGTCCGCTTCACGACGGGCTGCGCGGTCGGCTCCTCCGCCGACGCGGACGACGTGAGAGTGAGTGCCAGGAGCATCACGACCCCTCGAAACGCGACCTCGCTTCGCTTCATGGACGGATTCCTTCATTGTTCGGACGAATCTGGGCGCCTGCGGCCCCCGGGCGGATCAATTCCGCTCGGGGCAGGCGTCCCCGGGACCGGCCACGACGACCTCGCTCGCGGTCCAGCTGCGCGTGTCGAGCGCCGCCCCGGGACCGTCGGCGTAGAAGTAGACGTTCTTCTCGATCTCCGACTGGAACACCATGTGTTCCTCGGCGTTCTTCCCGCTCTGCTCGCGCTTCTTCCACAGACCCTTCGCGAACCAGCCGACGGCGCCGGGTACCGGATTGTCGAGAGTGCCCGCGCCGAACTGGACCACCGCGTCCCGAGCGGTCGCGTCGATCGCCGACCAGGCGATCCCCCGGTACTGGTCGCGTCGCTTCAGTCGCGACTCGGAGCAGTTGTCGGGGACCTCTCCCTCGTAGTCCTCGGCGTAGTACTTCTTGCAGTACTTGCCGGTGCGGGTCCAGCGGGGATTGATCGGCTGGGAGTAGGCGCGGATGAGATCGCCGAGGCTCTTCGGGCGCCAGCTCGGACTCCAGTAGCTGCGCTGGGCCATCGACCACAGCATCGCCTTCGCGTCCTCGGCCGTCGCGCTCCCGCCCGTCTCGCCGTAGATCATGCGCGCCGCCCACAGGGCGTCGTCGGGGTCGATGTTCTTCTCGCTGCCGTCGGGGAAGCAGAGGATGCCGAGCTCGGAAGCGGTCGGTGCGTCCTGTCCGGCTGCGCTCGTCGCGGCGAGCGCAGTCACCAGGACGGAGACGAGCTCGGCTCGCAGGGATCGTGACATCCGGCACACCTCCTCGACTCCATCGGGGTGGGGCGCTCATTGTACTGCGGCAACAGCGAGCTTTGTAAGGGCTCTGAGCGACCTCTCAGCTGCGCGGCACGAAGAAGAAGTCGCCGCTCTCGTGGCCCGCGTACTTGATCGGCGCGTACTGCGGCAGCTGCTCGAAGCGCTGGGCCTCGGCGGCCCAGGCCACGCGCGCCGAGATCTCCTGGAACACCCTCTGCCCTTCGATCGTCTCGGAGGCCTCGCCGAGGACCGTGAGCAGCGCCTTCGCGAAGATCGAGTGGTCACCCCCTCCCGAGTCGAGCACCGGAGCGAGCCCGCCCGAGGTGAGCGCGGTCCGTGACCGCTTCCCCACCATTCCCCGCATCCAGGCGAAGCGGGCCTCCTGTGTCATGCCCGCCTCGAGGCGCGCCAGGGACGAGCGCGTGAGCGAGCCGGAATAGCAGGAGTCGGCAATCACGATGATGTGGCGCGCTGCCATGGAATTCAGGATGTCGGTCAGGTCGACGTTGGAGATCCAGTTGGCGGTGCTCCGCGGCTCGGCGTCCACGGGAAGCCAGTGACCGCGGCTGTTGGCCCGGTCCAGCTCCCCGTGACCCGCATAGAAGATCAGCAGGTTGTCCCGGTCCGTGAGCTTCCCCCGCAGGTCGTTGAGCGCCGAGAGCACGTCGTAGCGGGTGGCGTCCTCCAGCGCGGTCACGCGAAAGTCGAACTTGCGCTCGAGCATGTGGCCGATCTCGCGAGCGTCGGCTCGGGCCGTCTCGAGGTCGTGGATCTCCGGGTTCCGGTAGTGATCGTTGCCGATCACGAGCGCGTAGTAGGCCCCGAAGTCGATCGATGGAGTCGTCACGGTCCGGGTCGCCTCGGCCGAGGCGGTCGCCGACCCGCCCGATGCCAGCACGAAGCTGCGCTCGGTGCGTCCCCCGCTCGCATCGGTAGCGACGATCGCGACGCGCGTGCCTTCGGGCGCCACCACCACCTCGGAGCGGAACATGCCCTGGTCGGTCACCGGCAGGGATGCGTCGTTGAGGGTCAGACTCAAGAGCCCGGCCGGCGCGTCCACGTGGCCGACGATCACCCGGTGCGACTCGGCCTCGATCGTCTGGACGATCTTCATGCCGCGGGTGAGCGGGACGTTGGGATCGAGGATCTCGATCGTGGGTGCGGGCAGCTTCACGCCCAGGGGAGGCTTCGCGGCGAGCTGCACGCGCATCTGCTCCGCCTCGGTTCGCAGGCGTTCGATCTCGACCTCGAGCTGGGAGACCTGCGCCGCGTCGCCGCCCGTTCCGCCGGCGCCCTGGTGGCGCAGCGTCTCCAGCTCCTGGCGGAGCCGGTCGACCTCCTCCTCGCGGCGGCGCAGATCCTGCTTGAGCTGCTCCATTTCGGTCTGGGACGGCGCGGAGGGCACGAAGTCGACGGAGAGGTCCTCGAGGCCCGAGGCACGCCGGTACCAGGCGAGCGCCTGTCCCGGATCGCGCGGCACGCCGCGCCCGAGCTCGTAGAGCTGACCGAGATTGATCTGCGCCGGCGCGTAGCCCTGCTCGGCGGCACGCCGGTACCAGGTGGCGGCGGCGGCGTAGTCGGGCTCGAGACCGAGGCCCTTCTCGAAGATCTCGCCGACGTAGGTCTGGGCCTGGGCGTCGCCGGACTTGGCGGGCTCGAGCCACACCGCCAGGGCGGTCGCGTAGCTGGCCCGATCGTAGGCGGTGTACTCACCGCCCCGGATCTCGCAGTCCCGCGCCGAGGTCTTGATCGCCCGACGCTGGGTCAGATAGGTCATCTGGGTGCCGAGCCGTCGCACCTTGCCCGGGAGCAGGCAGTCGACCACCAGCAACTCGTCGGCCTCGCCCGCGGTTCCCTGGCCGGGAAGCGGGGCATCGCTCGCGCAAGACGCTACGAGGACGAGCAGCGTCGGGAGCAGGGCAGCGAAGCGTCCGGGATTTCTCAAGGGCATCGCCGTGGGTGGGGGGACCCACCTGGCCAGCATACCACCCGCCGGCTCAGAACTGGATCCGTCCTCCGGCGGTGAACTGGTGGTACTCGACGTCCGTCAACGCCACGATCCCCTCGTAGTCGAAGAACGCCGAGATCCCTCCCGGGAACTGCGCGGAGAAGCCGGCCCCGATGCGCGCATAGTCGCGATCGGGATTCTCGGTGCGCGAGAACACCTTGCTGGACGCCGAGCTGTCGTTCACGAACAGGTTCGCGTCGATGTCGCGCGCATCGTTCTCGAACTCGTGCTCCCAGGTGGCGCGCACGTGCGGGACGATCACCGCGGCGCCGGTCGAGATCGCGTAGGAGGCCTCGGCACCCACGCTCGTGAGCAGCGAGGTGATGTCCTGGTCGTCGTACTTGAGCGGGAAGCCGGGTACGCCGGTCTCCTTGTAGCCGTCGATCCAGGTTCCCAGGTAGTCCATCCCGACCGTCGGACCGAAGGAGAACCCGGCCAGATCGATGTCGTAGCCGAGGTCGACGCTCACGCCGACCTGGCTACCCCCGGTGTCCCCCTTCGCGAGCGCGAAGAGAGGCGTGCTGATGTCCACCAGGACAACCGGACGCTCGAAGTCGTAGTCGACGTAGGTGTAGCTGAACACGCCGTCGGCGTGGAAGGGTCCCTCGTAGAAGCTCCCGTAGAGCGACCCGGTGAAGGCGTTGGTGTCGACGTTGCCCCCACCGACCGTGGAGCCGCTGTTGTCGGCCGCCGGCTCGGTGTCGAAGTCGCTCTCCTGGATGTTCCAGCCGAAGCCGACGCCGGCCACGATGTTGTCGGTGAAGCGGTAGTCCACGCCCAGCTGGAGTCCGCCACCGCGCACGTCGTATTGGTCTGCTTCGCCGCGCGCGTCCACCGTGCCGAAACCGCCCGAGGCGGTGAGGAAGGTGCCGAGCCGCTCCTCGCCTTCCCCGGCCTCCTGCTCTGTGTTCACGCGGATCTTGTCCAGGCGATCCTTCTCCGAGTCGACCTGGGCGGCGGTGGTCTGGGTCGCGTTCGCGCTGGCGGCCGTGGCCTCCCGCGGCGTGACCTGGAGCGCGGCCTGGGCCTGCTCGGCGCCGCCGAGCGCGAAGCCGATGTCGCAGCTGCCGTTGCCGAGGGTCGAGTTGGTGGGACCTGCGACACACAGGTTCTGGAGCACGACGACCGTGCGCGACGCGAGATCCGCCTGGTTCTGGGCGACGGCGGGTGCACTCGTCAGCCCGATCAGCGAGACGAGAACGAGCGAACCGGTGGAAGGAAGACGATTTAGACGATTGCGATCCATCGTGGACCTCTCGATGCAAGGGCGGCGAAGGGGGCGCCCAGGGTATCGGAACCGGCGCGAGGCGAGGGAAAAATCTGTTGGGCGAAGCCAGGGCGTCTTCCCCGGGCCGTGGTGCGACGACCCCGGTCGGCGCCCTCGAACGACTCACACGTACTGCGCCCAGCCATCCGGGTGCGCCGTCTTGTAACGGCCGTAAAGGATGCAGGCCGGATACAGCAGCAGCACCACCGTCGCGGCGGCGGCGTAGGTGTGCACGAGCCCGCCCGTCCCGACGAGTCCCGTGACGACCGCGGCCACCGCGAGCATCGGGAAGTGCAGCAGGTAGAAGAAGAGCGCGGTGCGGCCCAGCACGAGGAAGGGGTTGCGTGGATTCGGCGGTCGCTCGAGACGGCGCTCCACCGCGAGCAGCGCGGCCAGAGCGAGCGCCATCAGGCCGAGTTCCAAAGCGCTGAAGCAGAGGCTGGGCGGGTACTTGCTCACGTGCAGCCACTGGACGAGGGCGTCGCTCTCGCGCAAGAGCCCCAGGTTGCCGTAGCCGTTGGCGCCGCGGACGGCCGCGAACGCGGCCAGTGCCGCCAGCCCCGCCGCCAGGCACGGCCCCGCCGCGTCCGTGGCGGGCCGTCCCTCGGCCCGCAGGTGCAACAGGTGTGCGCCGAAGGCCCAGCCGAGCATCATCATCGCCAGCCACGGGAGCAGCGGATAGGCGACCCAGCCGAAGCCGATGCCGCCGGGCACCACGAGCAGGGCGGCGAGCGGTCCAACCGGCGAGTCGGGGAGCGGAGCGATCGCGCGGGTGACGAGCTCGCCCCCCGCGATCCACGCCAGCGCCAGCGCCACCAGCAGCGCCGGCGGGAGGCGCCGCAGCGCCGCCATCGCGATCAGCGACATCCCGATCGCGTAGAGCACCTGGAGCACGAGCACGTAGTGACCCGCGGCGGCCGAGGGGAGCAGCGAGATCCAGAGCGCGTCGAAGGCGACGAGCAGAGCGCCGCGGGCGACCAGATGGCGGTCGATCGCGGGCGGCGACGCGCCGCGCGCGGCGCGACCCGCCGCGGAGAGCGCCAGGGACGTCCCCGACAGGAACAGGAAGGTCGGGGCGCACAGATGGGTGATCCAGCGTGTCCAGAACTGCGCGACGGGCAGCGGCGTGCCCGCCTCCCAGCCCGGCTCGGAGAAGCCGATCACCGGGTAGATCGAGTCGATTGAGGTGCGCCCGGCGTTGAAGATGCTCGATGCGTGGTCGACCGCCATCAGCATCATCACGAAGCCGCGCAACCAGTCGATCGCGAGCAGGCGGCCTCCGGGGGCCTTCACCCGGCCCCCTGTGCGCCGAGCGCGCCCGCGCTCCGCAGCGACGCGATCTCCTCCGCGCCGAGCCCGCACTCGCGCAGCACTTCGTCGGTGTGCTCGCCGTGGAGCGGCGGACGCCGTTCGATCGCCCCCGGCGTCCGCGAGAGCTTCACCGGCAGTCCGGTGGTCTGGAACGTGCCGACCTCGGGATGCGGCAGCTCGACGCGCATCTCGCGCGCCTCGACCTGGGGATCCGCGAACACCTGGGCCAGGTCGAGGACCGGACCGCAGGGCACACCGGCAGCGTTCAGCAGCTCGACCCAGTGGGCGACGTCGGCGGTCGCGAAGTGCTCCTCGAGCACGCGGGTGAGCGCGTCGCGATTCTTGAGCCGTGAGATCGGCGTCGCGAAGCGGGGATCGGCGAGCCACGTCGCGCGGCCGAGCGCCTCGACCAGTCGACGCCACAGCGTGTCACTCGCGGCGGCCAGGTTCAGATAGCCGTCGCGCGCCGCGAAGCGCCCGTAGGGGGAGGAGAGCGGGTGGTGCTGACCGGCCGGACGCGGAGCGCGACCGGTTTCAAAGTACATGCCGGCGCCCCAGGACAGCACGCCGATCATCGCCTCGAGGAGCGAGGTGTGGACGACCTGGCCACGGCCGCTGCGCTCGCGCTCGAGCAGCGCGAGCTGGATGCCCTGCGCCGCGAACATGCCCGCCAGCACGTCGCCGATCGCGATGCCGGCACGCGTAGGACCCGTCTCGTCGGTGCCGGTGAGGCTCATGAAGCCGCTCATTCCCTGGGCGATCTGATCGAGGCCGGGACGGTCGCGATAGGGTCCGTCCGGGCCGAATCCCGAGATCCCGCAGTAGATCAGTCGGGGAAAGCGCTCGGTCAGGGTCTCGGCGGAGAGCCCGAAGCGCTCCATCACGTCGGGGCGGAAGTTCTCGACCAGGACGTCGAAGCGCGGAAGGATGCGCAGCAGCAGCGCCTGGGCCTCGGGACGGCGCAGGTCCAGGACGACCGAGCGCTTGCCGCGATTCGCCGACAGGAAGAAATAGGAGTCGCGCGTACCGCCGGGCGCGCGGAACTCGCGCCCCTCGGGCGACTCGACCTTCACCACGTCGGCCCCGTAGTCGGCGAGCAGCATCGTGCAGTAGGGGCCCGCGAGGAAACGCGTGAGATCGAGCACGCGGAGGCCGGAGAGAGGTCCCAAGCTGCCTAACGTCCCACGAAGCGGGGCTTGCGCTTGGCGAGGAACGCGGCGACCCCCTCGCGGTAGTCGTCGCTCTCGAAGCAGGCGGCGATCGACGCCTCGATGCCCTCGCGGTCGCGCGAGTCCTCGGGCTTCGTGAGCTCGGAGACGATCCGCTTGACGCTGCCGACCGTGAGCGGCGCGTTGTCGGCGATCCGCAGCGCCGTGTCGCGCACGTGGGCGGCCAGCTCCGCCACTGGCACCACCCGGTTCACCAGTCCCATCTCGTAGGCCTCGGCCGCGCCGTAGCGGCGAGCCGTGAAGAAGATCTCCTTCGCGCGCGACGGCCCGACCAGGCTCTGGAGCATCTCGATGCCCGAGAGGTGGTAGCCCACGCCCAGCCGCGCGGCGGGGATCGCGAATACCGCGTCGTCGGCCGCGTAGCGGAGGTCGGCGCACAGCGCGATCGCGACCCCGCCTCCCACGCAGTAGCCGCGGATCATCGCCACGACCGGCTTCGCCAACCCGGCCAGGGCGCCGAAGGCCTGGGCGCCGGCCACGTCGTAGTGGCGCGCCGAGTCACCGGTGCGCTGGGTGCCGAACTCGGAGATGTCGGCGCCGGCCACGAAGGCCGCCTCGCCCTCCCCGCGCAGGATCACGACCCGCACCTCCGGGTCGGCGGCCAGCTCCTCGACCGCCTCGGGGATCTGCTTCCACATCTCGACGCTGATCGCGTTCCGCCGCTCCGGGTGATCGAAGACGATCCAGCCCAGACGGGGATCCCGGTCCCGCTCCACGCGCACGCGTCCGCCCATGGCGCGCCAGTCTAGTGCCTTCGGAGGGCCGGGGAACGCGGCGTTGACAGGATATGACTGACGGTCATAATCCTGGGATTCCGGCCGGAGGGGGCAGCGGCAGCGCCCGGACCAGCTCGCCGGCGCCGGATCCAATCGAGAAAATCCAATCGGATCGAGACCTTGGGCGCCCCCGGGTCGAAGACCGCGCCGCCGTCGGGAGCTCCCGGGCGGTATCCCGTGCGCCGGAGGGCGGACGGGACCAACCGGGAAAGGGAGTCCAGCTTGGCCGTTCACCTGCACGGATTGGGACACGCGCATCCGGAGACCGAGCTCTCGAATCGCTTTCTGGAGTCCCTCGACATCGGAACCGACGACGCCTGGATCCTGGAGCGCACGGGCATCCGCTGCCGCCGCACCGTGCTCCCCCTCGACTACATCCGACAGACCCGCAACCGCGATCCCGTGGCCGCCCTGGAGGCCGCCACCGACACCAACGCCGAGCTGGGCGCCCGGGCCGCGCGGATGGCCCTCGAGCGGGCCGGGGTCGCCGGCGAGGACGTCGGCATGGTGATCGCGGGCTGCTCCGCCACCGACACCAGTGCACCGGCGGAGGCCTGCAACATCGCGGGAGAGCTGGGATTCGAGGTGCCCGCCCTCGACGTGAGCTCGGCGTGCACCAGCCTCTACGCCCAGCTGCACCTGATGTCCCTGCTGGACCCGGCGCGAGCGCCGGAGTGGGTGCTGCTCGTGGCGCCCGAGACCCTGACCAAGACGGTCGACTACGACGACCGCGCGTCGGCCGTGCTGTGGGGTGACGGCGCCGCAGCGGCCCTCGTCTCCCTCAGGCACCCAGGCCGCGCCCAGGTGCTCGCGACCGAGCTGGAGAGCAGCCCGGCCGCGCGCAACAAGGTGGTCGTTCCTCGGGGCGGGCACTTCCGCCAGGAGGGACGGACGGTGCAGATGTTCGGGATCAAGCGGATGGTCCAGGCCGTCACCCGACTGCGGGAGGCCTTCGAAGAAGACGGGCGTCGCTTCCACTTCGTGGGGCACCAGGCCAACCTGCGGATGCTCGAGAGCGTCCGGAACGGCGCGGCGATCGCGCCGGAGCGCCATCACACCAATGTCGAGTGGTTCGGCAATACCGGCGCGGCGAGCTCCGCCAGCGTACTCTCGATGAACTGGGAGAAGTGGGGCGACCCCGACGACGTAGCCGTCGCCGGGGTCGGTGCGGGGCTCACCTGGTCGAGCTACCTGGTCCGCTTCGGCCCGGGTCCCATCGCCGGAGGCGCCGCTTGAAGTACGCCGAGTTCCGGGAGCGCTCCTCCTTCGCGCAGGAGGAGGTGCTGGCCTTTGCCCACGGCCGTCTCTTCGACGACGCGCCGATCGGCTTCGACGCGCGGCTGCCGATGCCCCCGATGCTGATGATCGACCGCGTCGTCGCCATCGAGCGCAGCGGCGCGCGGGGACGGGTCGTCGCCGAGCGCGACGTCCGCCTCGACGACTGGTTCTTCCAGTGCCACTTCCTGGGCGACCCGGTGCAGCCCGGCTGCCTCGGTCTCGACGGCGTTTGGCAGCTGCTCGGCTTCTTCTGCGCCTGGGCCGGCGGCCTCGGATCGGGGCGCGCGCTGGGCTGCGGCGAGGTGGAGTTCTTCGGGCAGATCCGCCCCCATGACGGGGTGGTGCGCACCGAGGTGGAGGTCCGTCGCTACACGGAGCTGGAGAAGGCGGGCGCCTCGATGGTGATCGGCGACGCCCAGCTCTTCGTCGACGGCGATCCGATCTACACGGTCAAGCGCGCTCGCGTCGGCACGTTCCAGGGGATCTCCTATCCCGACTACCCCCTGCCGTCGGAGAACTCCCGCGGCGGGCGGATGGAGCGCTGAGCCGTGGAAATCGAAGCCGTCCTGGCGGCGATTCCCCAGCAGGAGCCGTTCCGCTTCATCGACGAGATCCTGGAGCTCGGCGACGACCACATCGTGGCGGCGACCACCTTCCGACCGGACCTGGACTTCTACCGCGGCCACTTCCCCGGGAACCCGATCACCCCGGGGGTGATCCTGATCGAGGCGATGGCCCAGGCCGGGGTCGTGGCCCTGGGCATCCACCTGCTGCACCGGGACGTCGGGCCCGAGGAGGCCTCCAAGTACACGACTTTGTTCACGGATGCCCAGGTCGAGTTCAGCGGGATCGTGGAGCCCGGCCAGCGGGTCGTGACGACCGGACGGGTGATCTTCTTCCGGCGGCGCAAGCTCCGCGCGGCCGTCGAGATGAAGAAGGAAGACGGTACTCTGGTGTGCTCCGGGACTCTCTCCGGCATGGGGGTACCCCGATGACTCAGCGCGTGGTCGTGACCGGGCTCGGCGTCGTGGCGCCGAACGCCAACGGAGCCCAGGATTTCGAGGATGCCCTGCGCGCGGGCACCTCGGGTGTCCGCGCCCACGCGAAGATGGCGGAGTGCGGGTTCGGCAGCCGTGTCGCCGGTGTTCCCCAGGGTGTCGATGCTCTGGTGGAGAAGCACTTCGACGAGGAGCTGCTGCGCGCGATGAACTCCTCGCACCGCTACGCCGCGCTGGCGTCGATCGACGCCTGGCGCGACGGAGGTCTGGCCCGCCCGAATCCGGGCGACGAGGCCGTCGACTGGGACACCGGCGCCGTGATCGGCACCGGCATCGGAGGCATGGACACGATCGGCGCCAAGGTCGTGCCGTTCACCGATGCGGGGAAGGTGCGCCGTCTCGGCGGCACGGCCGTCGAGCAGGTCATGGCGAGCGGAGTGTCGGCGCGGATCTCGGGTCTGCTCGCGCTCGGCAACCAGGTCACGACGAACTCGAGCGCGTGCAGCACCGGCGCCGAGGCGATCGCGATCGGCCTGGAGCGGATCCGACACGGCCAGGCGAAGCGGATGCTGTGCGGCGGCTCCGAGGGAGAGAGCCACTACATCTGGGCCGGCTTCGACGCGATGCGCGTGCTGTCCCGCTCGCACAACGACGCACCCGAGCTGGCCTCGCGCCCGATGAGCGCGTCCGCGGCCGGATTCGTCGCCGCCGCGGGCGCCGGCGTGCTCCTGCTGGAGAGCGAGCAGAGCGCGCTCGAGCGCGGGGCGCGGATCCACGCCGAGGTCGCCGGGGCGGCGCTCAACTGCGGCGGACATCGCGGCGGCGGCAGCATGACCGCTCCCAACCCCGAGGGCGTCCGGCGCTGCATCGAGCAGGCCTTGGGCGACGCCGGGATCGGACCCTCCGACGTCGGCGCGATCAACGGTCACCTGACCGCGACCGGCGCCGACCCGAAGGAGGTGGCGTCCTGGGCGACCGCGCTCGGCGCGGCTCCGGGAACGCTGCCCCCGATCACCTCCACGAAGTCGATGATCGGCCACACGCTCGGTGCGGCGGGGGCGATCGAGTCGATCGCCTGCGTGCTGATGCTCACGGGCGGCTTCGTCCACCCTTCCATCAACTGCGAGGACGTCCACCCGGAGATCGAGCCCCACGCCGACTCGATCCCGCACACGACCCTCGACCGGCCCGGGCTGGACGTCGTGATCAAAGCCGGGTTCGGCTTCGGCGACGTGAATGCCTGTCTCGTGTTCCGCCGTTGGCACGGCTGACGGATCCACCCGACATTCGACCCACAAAGGAGAAGTTCGTGACGCAGGATGAAGTCTTCGAGCAGGTCGTGAAGATCCTGACTCCCTATGTGAAGAACCAGGAAGCGCTCGATTCCGTCGGCATGTCCACCCACATCCTCGACGAGCTGAAGGTGAACTCCGCCCGCCTCGTCGACGTGGTGCTCGAGTTCGAGGACGCCTTCGACATCGAGATCGCCGACGAAGACGTCGACTCGGTGGAGACGGTCGGAAACGCGGTGGAGCTGATCCAGTCGAAGCTGGGGTGATGGCCGAGGCGGCTCCGGCCGGGCTCTCCCGGGGCGCTCGGCTCGCGCTCCGGGTGCAGCAGACGGTGGCGCTCGCGCTCTCGCCGCTCACGACGCTCGCCGTCTTCGCGGTGCTGCGCATCTGGCTCGGGCTGCGCTTCGAGGGAGCGTCGGCCCACCGGCGCGCCTACCGGCGCTTCCGCTCGTCGAGCGACGCCCCCCTGCTCATCTGCGGCAACCACCTGACGATGATCGACTCCGCATTGATCGCATACACGCTCGGCTCGCCGCTCTGGTACGTGCTGCACTTCTCATCTCTGCCCTGGAATGCTCCGGACCAGAGCAACTTCGCCGCGACCCGGTGGCAGCGTTTCCTGACCTACGTGTACAAGTGTCTGCCGATCCAGCGGGGGGGCTCGCGCGAACAGGTCGCGGGCATCCTGGTGCGCTTCGTCCACCTGCTGGGACGGGGCGAGGTGGGCCTGATCTTTCCCGAGGGCGGGCGCAGCCGCAGCGGCCGGGTCCAGCTGGCGGACGCCGCCTACGGTGTGGGGCGGATCGTGAAGAATCTTCCGGGTTGCCGCGTGCTGTGCGTCTACCTGCGCGGGGACGCCCAGGCAGCGTACAGCGCGCTGCCCCACCGCGGCGACACGATCCGTTCACGCATCGCCTGGCTCGAGCCGAAATCGGACCAGCGCGGTCTGCGCGGATCGCTCGACGTCTCCCGTCAGATCCTGACCCGCCTCGCGGAGCTCGAGCGAGAACATTTCGATGCCGTCGCCTAGCACGATCCGCTGCATCGGAATCGTCAACCGGGGCGAGGCGGCGCTGCGCTGCATCCGCACCGTGAAGGCGATGCGCGCGCGGGACGGCATCGACCTGCGCTGTCTGGCCCTGTACACCGACGCCGACCGGGACGCGCCCTTCGTCCGCCAGGCCGACCAGGCGCTGCGGCTCGAGCCGCCCGGCGCGACGGCGGTGAGCGCCTACCTCGATGCCGACGTCCTGATCGACGCTCTTCGCCGCGGCGGCGCCGATGCCGTCTGGCCGGGCTGGGGCTTCGTCGCCGAGGACGCCGCCTTCGCCGATCGCGTCGCCGGAGAGGGCCTCACCTTCCTGGGGCCCTCGGGCGACGTGATGCGATCGCTCGGCGACAAGATCGGCGCGAAGCTCGTCGCCGAGGCAACCGGGGTCCCGGTGATCGCCTGGAGCGGCGGAGCCGTCGACAGCGCCGAGGCAGCGCGCGAACACGCGGCGCGGATCGGCTACCCGGTCGTGATCAAGGCGAGCGCGGGTGGAGGCGGACGAGGCATCCGCGTGGTGGAGCGCGAATCCGATCTCGCGGCGGCCTTCGCCAGCGCCCGCGCCGAGGCGCGCTCGGCCTTCGGCGACGATCGCCTGTTCATCGAGCAGCGCCTGCGCGGCGGACGACACATCGAGGTGCAGATCGCCGCCGATCGACACGGGACCGTATGGGCCCTCGGCTGCCGCGACTGCTCGGTCCAGCGCCGTCACCAGAAGATCATCGAGGAGGCGCCGCCGCCCGGCCTCGCGACCGGGATCCAGCGGCAGCTGATGGACGCCGCGGCCCGCCTCGCGCGCGGCGTCGGCTACACCGGCGTCGGCACCGTCGAGTACCTGGTGGCCGGCGACACGGTGGCGTTCCTCGAGGTGAATCCGCGCCTCCAGGTCGAGCACGGACTCACCGAGGAGCTCACGGGCGTCGATCTGGTCGAGCTGCAGATCCGCATCGCGCGGGGCGAGGCCCTCGCCGGAGAGCCGCCGCCGAGCCGCGGCGCCGCGATCGAGGCGCGCGTGTGCGCCGAGGATCCGGAGGCCGACTTCCTGCCCGCGCCCGGGCGCATCGCGCGCTTCGACCCCGCCCTCGGTCCGGGCGTGCGCATCGACACGGGTGTCGGCGCGGACTGCCACGTGCCTCCCGACTTCGATTCCCTGATCGCCAAGGTGATCGCCACCGGCGCCGACCGCGACGAGGCGCGCGCGCGGCTGGCAGCGGCCCTCGCCGATTTCGAGCTGGTGGTGGAGGGCGGCGCCTCGAACAAGGGATACCTGCTCAGCCTGATCGAGCACGAGCGCTTCCGCCGAGGCGAGGTGGACACCGAGTGGCTCGACCGCGAGCCCGCGTTGCGCGCAGCGTCCCCGGAGTTCGCGTTGCCCGCGCTGTGCGCGGCGGCGGTGCTCTGCTACCAGCGCCGCCGCGATCGGGCGCGGCACCAGCTGCTGCTCGACCCCAATCATCTGGGCCCGACCTCGGTGCCCGCCTCGACGGGACAGCGCGTCGACCTGTCCCATCGCGGCGAGTCCTACCGGACGCACGTCTACGCGATCGGCGCCTGGCACTACCGCGTACACCTCGACGGCCTCGTGGCTCCCGTCGCGCTGCGCAGCGACGGCCCCAACCGCGGCACGCTCGAGACGGGAGAGCAGAGCTTCCGTCTGCTCTTCGACCAGGACGACCAGGGGCTACGCATCGAGGTGGACGGACACCCCTACCGCTTCGCCACCGGCGCCGCGGGTCAGGTGCGGGCCGGCACTCCGGCGCTGGTGGTCGCGCTCGGCGTGGAGCCCGGGGATCGCGTCGAGGTCGGCGCCGAGCTGGGACGTCTCGAGGCGATGAAGATGGAGATCGCCTTCGAGGCCCCGATCCCAGGGGTCGTGAAGGAGATGTTCGTCAGCGCCGGGCAGCAGGTGGCGGCAGGCGAGCTGCTGCTCTCGATCGAGCCCGACGGCGAAGGAGCCGCGGCCAGCTCGCCGCGGCTCGCGCTGCGCGGGGAGCCGGATCCGCTCGACACCTTCTTCCGCGGCCGCGACGGGGCTCCCGATCTCCAGCGCGCCGAGGCGGCGGCCGACGCCGAGCGGTGGGCCGCGATGGAGGCGGCCCGCGAGGAGATCCGCCGCGTCCTGATGGGATACGACGTGAACTCGGAGCGCTGCGAGAAGCTCAGCGCCGTGCTCGAGGCGCCGCTGCCCGAGAACCTCGGCGAGAGCTTCCGCTGGGAGCTCGCCGACGTCCGGCGCGAGCTCGTTCTCTTCGCCGACATCGAGCAGCTGTTCAGTCGCGCGCCGCTGCCGCGACCCAACGGCGAGGCGGGGCCGTCGAGCCGCGCGATCCTGCTCGATTCGGTGCGACGCTACCGGGAGGGTGGCGGCTGGCTGCCCGAGGCGTTCCACGCGAACCTGCTCCGCGCGCTCTCGCACTACGGAGTCGACGACCTGGCCCCGACCGATGCGCTGGAGCGCGCGCTGCTGCGGCTGCTCGCGTCGCAGGCTGCGCCGGACCTGCGCCGGCGCCTGGTGCTCGGATGCCTGTCGCGCGTCCGGGCGCTCGCGGGAAGCGGGCTGCATCTCGGCGACGACCGCGATCTGGACGACGTGCTCGCGCGCATCGCCAGCTTGCGCGGACTCGTCACCGACGCGGTCGCCGATCTGTCGCTGGAGGCGCGCTACGCGATCTTCGAGGGGCCGCGCCTCGAGGCCCAGGCGGAGCGCACCACGAAGGAAGTCGAGAGCTGGCTCGCGGCGGCGGAGGCGGCGATCACCCATCCGCCGGAGTCGGTGCTCGCTCAGCTCGCCAGCTCGCCGCGCACGGTGTTCGACCGGGTCGGACGCTGGCTGGAGGACCCGGACCCGAGACGGCGCGCGATCGCGGTCGCTGCTCACGTGCGGCGCCTCTACGCGCAGCAGAGGCCCTCCGCACACACCTCGGGCGTCGTGGGTCCCGTACACGTCGAGAGGCTCGACCTCCAGGGCGACCGGGTGGTGCTCGGCAGCCTGGCCCGGCCCTTCGAGCTCGGCCCCACGCTCGAGCGGCTCGGCCGCGCCGCCAGCGCTGCGGGCGTCCGGTCGCCGAGCCACCGGGTCCACGCCATCGAGCTGCTGGTCCCGATCGCCGACGAGGGCGAGGCCCCCGGAGTGGCCGAGGCGGTCTCGCCCCTGCTCGGTCCCTCTCTCGCCACCCAGCGCCTGACCCTGACGCTCGTGCCCTCGCGCGGCGGCATGATCCACCTCACCTTCGAGCGCGCATCCGGGCAGGGCGACGGGCCGTTGAAGGAGAACCGGGCGCTCCACGGCATCCATCCGGAGACGGCCGCCCGCATCGACCTCGGCCGGCTGCGCAAGTTCGACGTCGAGCGCCTCGAGGCTCCCGACGATCTCTACTGCTTCCACGCGCGCAGCCCCGAGATCCCCGACGACGAGCGGCTGCTCGTGTTTGCCGACGTCCGCGGCCGCTCGCCGGACGAGACGGAGGGCCGCGAGGCCAGCCTGCACGTGGCCGCTTTCGAGCGCGACTTCTTCGAGGCGGCCCGCTGTCTGCGCAACCACCTCCAGCTGCGCGACCCGCGTCGGCGGCTCCAGTGGAATCGCCTGATGCTCTACGCCACGCCGTCGGTGTACCTCGAGCGGGATCTCGTCGAGACCTTGGCGCGGCGTCTGGCCCCCGCCACGCGCCACCTCGGGCTCGAGAAGGTGGTGGTGCGGCTGAACGTGCTGGACCGGGACCAGCCCGAGGCCCCGCCGCGACCGGTGGAGATCGTGTTCGCCGATCCGACCGGAAGCCGCCTGGAGCTGTCCTGGCGGGAGCCCCACCACGACCCCCTGGAGCCCGCTCAGACCTACGAGCGCAAGGTGGTCGAAGCGCGGCGCCGCCGCCTGGTCTACCCCTACGAGATCGTCCGCATGCTGACCGGCGCACCGGGCAGCGTCGAGCTGGGCGGCGAGGACGCCCTGCCGGCCGGTCGCTTCGAGGAGTACGACCTCGACGACGGATCCGGGCATCCCCGCGCCCGCAGCGTCTCCGGCCGTTCGCCCGCCCAGAACACCAGCGCGATCGTCTTCGGGATCATCGACACGCCGACCGAGTCGGTTCCCGAGGGCGTCCGCCGGGTGTTGGTGCTCTCCGACCCGACGATCGGCATGGGCGCCCTGGCGGCGCCCGAGTGCGACCGGATCGTCGCGGCGATCGACCTGGCCGAGGAGCGCGGCCTTCCGGTCGAGTGGGTCCCGGTCTCGAGCGGCGCCCGCATCGCGATGGACAGCGGCACCGAGAATCTCGACGCCACCGCGCGCGTGGTGCGGCGGATCGTCACCTTCACCCAGGCCGGCGGTGCGATCCACGTGATCGTCCAAGGGGTGAACGTCGGAGCTCAGAGCTACTTCGACGCCCTGTCCACGATGTTGCTCCACACGCGGGGCGTCCTGATCATGACGCCGGCGGCGTCGATGGTGCTGACCGGGCGCGCCGCGCTCGCGGCCTCGGGGTCGGTCGCGGGAGAGGACGAGGTCGCGATCGGCGGGTACGAGCGCGTCATGGGCCCCAATGGCGAGGCGCAGTTCCTGGCGCGCAACCTCGCCGAGGCCTACACGATCCTCTATCACCACTATCGCTACACCTACGTGGTGCCCGGCGAGACCGGTCCGCGACCGCTGCGCACGGCCGACCCGCGCGACCGCTCGGTGCTGGGCTTCGCGACCCGGCGCGCGGCCGGGCACGACTTCGACCGGATCGGTGAGATCTTCGATGCCGAGGCCAACGCCGAGCGCAAGCGGCCCTTCGCGATGCGCGCGCTGATGAACGCGGTGATCGACGCCGACCTCGGCCACCTCGAGCGCTGGCGCGGCTGGCGCGGCGCCGAGACGGCGATCGTGTGGGACACGTGTCTGGGCGGTCACCCGGTGACGCTGATCGGCATCGAGAGCCGCAACGTCGACCGCGGCGGGGACCATCCCGCCGACGGCCCCTCGGCCTGGACCGGGGGCACCCTCTTCCCCCTGTCGAGCAAGAAGGTGGCGCGCGCCCTCAACGCGGCGAGCGGGGTTCGGCCAGCCGTGATCCTCGCCAATCTATCAGGCTTCGACGGATCGCCCGAGTCGATGCGCAAGCTCCAGCTCGAGTACGGCGCCGAGATCGCCCGCGCGGTGGTGAACTTCCGCGGTCCGATCGCCTTCCTGGTGGTGTCCCGCTATCACGGCGGCGCCTACGTGGTGTTCAGCCGCGAGCTCAATCCGGGGATCCGGGTCGCCGCGGTGCAGGGGTCCTTCGCGTCCGTGATCGGCGGCGGACCGGCCGCCGCGGTCGTGTTCGCGCGCGAGGCCCAGGCCCGCGCCATGCGCGATCCCCACCTGGTGGAGCTGCGCCGCCTTTCCGAGCTGCGCGGCGACGCCGAGTCGCGCGCCGAGTTCGACGCCGCCTACCGCCAGGTCCTGCTCCAGAAGCAATCCGAGCTCGGCGCCGAGTTCGACGCGATCCACACGGTGGAGCGCGCGCTCGAGGTGGGCTCACTGGAGAGCCTGATCGCCGCGGACCGGATCCGGCCCTTCCTGATCGGGCTGCTCAAGGAGCAGTCCGGCTACATCGGGGCACACTCCTCGCCCCGGTAGCGGAGCTTGAAGATCTCGAAGTCCGCCGGCGACATGATCCCGTCGCTGTCCATGTCGGCGCCGTCGCAGCCCGCCGTCACCTTGCCGCTGTAGCACTGCCGGAAGCTCGCGAAGTCCGCCCCGTCCACCTTTCCGTTCCCGTCGAGATCCCCCGAGCAGAAGCGGTCGTAGAACGCGCTGTCGTCGGAGCCCGACGCCCCATCCAGCACGGCGACCCCGGCAGGGAGCGCGCGGTCGACAGCGGTCGGGACCGTCGCGGCGTCGAGCCAGAGCGTCACCGCCCCGGTCGCCGGATCCGCCCAGGCGAGGTCCACCCGGCCGTCGCCGTCGAAGTCGCCGGTCCCGACGTTCTCGCCCAGGCCCTGGGCGTTGGGCAGATCCACCGCCGCGAGGGCGCCCGAGTCGGCGACGTGCCACGCCTGGACCGCGCCGGTCTGGGGATGGAGCATCACGAGCTCGCCCCGACCGTCGCCGTCGACGTCGGCGCCACCCCGGCCCATCCAGCCCGCCGTGAGAGCCCCGAGCTCCTGGGAGGCAGCCGTCGCCGGATCCTGGCGTTCGAGGACGCGGCGTTGCTCGTCGAGCCACACGATCTCCGCGAGCCCATCCCCGTTCGTGTCCTCGGCCGCAGCGACGCTCCAGGCGCCGAGGTGGCCGTCGACCTGCGATCGGGACACCAGGGCGGTGCCGTCGAAGCTCCAGATCTCCGCGGATCCCAGCACGCGGCTGAAACGCAGCACGTCGTCGGTGCCATCGCCGTCGAAGTCGGCGGACCCCCCGACGTGCCATTCATCGGCCGAGGGGAGGTCGGGCGACGCGACGTCGGTGGCGACGACCACGCCCGCGTCCACGCGCCACAGTGTCAGCTTGCCGGACTGCGGATCCTCCCAAAGCAGGTCCGCGCTCCCGTTGCCGTCGTAGTCGCCGGTGCCGACCAGATCTGCGCCGGCGGGAGCGTTCGGCAGGAGGATCTCGGAGCCCGCGTGGCCGCCCTGCATCGGCCAGACGCGCAGCTCGGCGCCGCTGCGGACGAGCAGGTCGGAGTACCCGTCCCCGGTGAAGTCGCGAGCGACGGCCCGGAGGCCGGGATTGGTGCCTCCACCTCCCGGGAGCGAGGGGTCCCCTCCCGTGCCGCCGCCGTCGGCCGGCGCCGGATCACCCCCTCCTGAGCTGGCGCTCTGGACGAAGGTGATCGGATCCGAGGGATTGGAGAGCGGTCCCGCGGCGCCGTCGGCCCCGAAGGCCGCGACCTGGACGAGGATGGTCTGGCCGTAGGCACCGTCGACGGTTTCCTGAGTCATCAGCGTCACGCCCTCGACCTGGGGCTCGCTGCTGTCTCGCGTGACGATCACGTAGTAGCCGGCCACAGCTCCCGGGGCCGCCGCCCACCCCAGCGTCGCCTGGGTCGAGCCGACGATCTCGACCGCGCCCGCCGCGGTGGACAATCCGACAAAGGATGCGCACGAGAGCATCCAGCCACCCCACCATCGCGTCATCGCCATCTCCCGGAACCCGCCGTCCGTCGGGTCTAGGATCGGCCTCCGAGCGCCGAGAGCGGGTGACCCGGGTCACCCGGGCCTAGGGCAAGATGGTGAGCGCCGTCACGGCAGGGCGGAGCGTGCGGGAGCGTGCAAAATGCAAAGGACCCCGAGGTGTCACCACCTCGGGGTCCTTCTCAAACCTCCCTCCGTGCCTCGGACGAGGCGAAGAGGGAACGATCGTCAGCCGTTAGCGGCGGCGACCCCCCAGCGCGAGGCCGAAGAGGCCCAGGCCGAGCAGAGCACCCGTGGTCGGCTCGGGAACGATGTTCACCGAGATGGCCGCAGGCGCGGCCACGCCGAAGAAGATGAAGTCGCTGGCCGGCGAATTATCGAAGCTGAAGAAAGACGTGCCCGGGCCGCCAGCCGTGTAGCTGAACTGCGCCGTCTTCACTCCGGCGTCGACCGGCTGTCCCGTGGCGTTCATGATCTGGTCGAAGGCGAGGCACTCGTTGGTGCGCCCGAGGGCCCACTCGCAGGAGCCCTGGTTGCCGCCCACGAGGGCCGGGAGGCCGCCGCCGAACTGGGAGAACGTGCCCGAGGGGCCAGTGCTCCCGTTCTGCGACACCAAGCCGTCGTTCTGTACGATCACGAACACCTGATCGGCCGCCGTGATGGCGCCCTCGGCGTTGGCCGAGATCGTAAGAAGGATCGTCTCGCCCGGGTTGTAGGTCGCCTTGTCGGTCGACATCGAGATGATCGCCGCGCTCGCGGCGCCGGCGAAGCCCACAAGCCCCACCGCTGCAATCAGTGCAAACAAGGTCCGCTTCATTGTGACTGTCTCCTCTACTTGGCTTTCTTGTGGGCTCTGGGCCCTTTCACTCTGAACTCTATCTCTGGGTCTTGCACCGGGCCCGCACCAGGCAGCGGAACCGACGCGGTCTGAAAGGCATCCCTACGGGTTCGGGCACCCGTTGATGACGGGGCCTGCACAGGACAGGCCCGACGGGCCAGGCGCGGCGCCGGGGGTCCCGAACTTGGCCTTGAACGTCGTGAAGTCCGCGCCATCGACGGCGCCGTCACAGTTCATGTCGGTGCCGTTGCCAGGATCGGTGCCGGCCCCGAAGGCGGTCTTGAACAGCCCGAAGTCAGAGCCGTCCACGGCCAGATCCTCGTTGAAGTCGCCGTCGCAGAGGTTGCCGAAGCCGTCCTGCTGCGTGTCGCAGCTCGGGGTCGGGTAGTTCGCGACCAAGCTGCAGTTGTCGATCACGTTCGGCTGCCCGTCACCGTCCTGATCGGGCGCGGGGCCCGCGAACGCCGCGAACGGGACGCCGATGAAGAGGGCGAGAACCATCGATGCCAGAAGGCTGGTCTTCATTCTGTTTACTCCTCGGTTGTACGGATTCGTCGCATTAGGCCTGAATTACAGGCTCGTGTCCAGTGTCATTTGGGCTGCGCCCGGCCCCCTGCGGGGATAACCCCCGCATCTCCTCGCCTGGGCGCCTCCCGGATCCTCTTGCTGAAACCCGGTCGACGATAACGCCCCGTCCGTTCCGAGCCGCGCACGAAACCGTGGAGGTTGTGCGCAGGATCGATGACCTCGCGGCGGCTCTCCCCATCGTCTTCCGGGACTCCTCGCTCAAGACAAGACGCGGGTAAGTGGTGACCACCCGCGTTCTGTGGCATCGCCAAGGTGCAATCGACGTGCCTTCCGGGGGGTCGCTCTCAACTAGCTGTTTTCCAATGGATCCTGGCTCTGGCACCGTACTGGATCGGCGGAAAACGGTTTCCTCGGCCCTCCAAATTGAGAAAAGCCTTTCCCCGACGTGCCTACCCCTGGGGGAATATCAGGTCGTCCAGGCCGGGTACGAGTCGCTGGGCGACGCGCTCCAGGCGATTTCGGCCTCGCCGCACGGCCGCAGCCCGGGAGCTGCGCAGCGGCGTGGAGACGCGAACCGCGAGGGGGACCCGGTCGCGCGCCAACGGGCTGGCGTCGAGGGCGAAGAGCCCGCGGACGCCCTCCGCGAGCCACCCGGGCGATGCCTCGAACCAGTGCGCCGAGAGCACGCGGGATTCACCCTTGCGCAGGACGCGCAGCGTGGCCTCGCGACCGGCGATCCAGGTGCGCTGCTCGGACACGATCTCCCATCCGCTGTCGGGGAACGCGACCTTCGGCGAGAGATAGCTGCGCGGTCGGCGGCCGGAATCCGCCTGGCCGAGGAACACGTCCACCGAGCTGCCGCCCAGCGCATAGCGCACGTGGTCCGTCTGCCCGAAGACGGCGGTTCCCAGGAATAGCCAGTCCGTGGCTTCGCGGGTCCCCTCCCAGCCCGCAAAGCGCTCGTCCAGCACGTCGTGGGGGGTCCGGGTCTGCGGCGCGTGTGTCTGGAAGGGAGGCAGGAAGGAGAGGGCGAGCAGCAGGCTCGAGAAGCCGGCCACGCCGACGACGCGCGCGCCCAGCGGACGCGGTGCGGGGCCTGTGCGGGCTCGGCGCTCGAAAGCCGTCACCGGGTCGGGCGACGGGAGCCAGCGCGCCAGCCACCCGTCGATGAAGTAGAGCAGCAGAACGCCCCCGAGCAGCATCGCGATTCCCTGGAGGCTGTGAATGCTGGCCACGTCGGCGTGCGGGTTGAAGATCAGGCCCACGCAGCGGAACCCGTTCACCAGCAAGGCGACCAGGGGCGCCACGACCAGCAGCGCGACGGCGTGCCAGCCACGCCGTCCGAACAGGTCGATCATCAGCACGGTGAGCAGCGCCAGGGTCTCGAGCGAGCGGAGCCCGCTGCAGGTCTCGATGATCGCGAACAGACCGTCGTTCAGGAGGATCCGCTCGCCCGACACGACCACCGGAAGCCCGACCAGCCGCAGCACCTGGCCCGTGAACGCGGCCGTTCCGATCTGGAGCGCCCAGACGACCTGGTTCAGGATCGCCCCGGGCAGCGGAACGACGAACAGCAGGACCGCCGTCGGCGGCGCCATGACCCGAAGCGCCGACGGTCCTCCGAGCAGATTGCCCGCGCCCAGCAGCGCCGGGATCAGCGCCACGCCCTGGAGATCCGGCGCCCCGGTCCGGATCGACCAGGCGAACAGGCCCGCCGCCAGCAGCCAGCAGGCGACCGTGACCCACGGCGAGCCGCTGCGACCCCAGAGCGCGGCCAGGCGATGACGCCTCCGCCACAGCAGCCAGCCGCACAGCAGCAGCACCGCGAGCGGCGACGAATCCGAGGGCTCGAAGAAGAAATCCTCGACCCGGCCCGTGAGGGACACGTGCATGTGGGTGAGGGGCTGGAAGTGGAGCAGCTCGCGGCAGGCGACGCCGACCGCGACCAGGCTGGCCGCGAGACCGAGGGAGAGGCGCAGGTCGGGCGCCCACGCCTTGCGGCGTGCCGCGTCGTCGGCCGAGCGCGCGGTCACGGCGGCTCGGCCCGGTTGCTCTGCGGTCACGTGGTCGCGTCCCTACGGCTGGGGCTCCGGAGCCTCGGAGCATGCCCGTCCGAAGCGCGATGGCAAGCCGAGCGGCCTCCGGGTCGGGCGGGCTCGGCGAGCGCGCGCGAGTCCCTCAATCTCTAGAATCGCGCCTCATGGCGGACCTCGTCGCGGATCTGCTCGACTTCGTGGATCGATCGCCCACCCCCTATCACGCCGTGGCCGAGTGCGTCCGCCGGCTGGAGGCGGCCGGCTTCCGCCGCCTCGACCCGACGGCGTCCTGGTCGCTGGGGGCCGGCGATCGGCGTTACGCGGTGCGCGAGGAGGGCAGCCTGATCGCCTTCGAGGTCGGGCAGGTCCCGCCCTCCGAGGCGGGATTCCGCTGGATCGGCGCCCACACCGACTCGCCGAACCTTCGCCTCAAGCCCTGCCCCGACGACACGGCGTGCGGCTACCGGCGCCTCGGCGTCGAGACCTACGGCGGTGTTCTCCTTCACACCTGGTTCGACCGGGACCTCTCCCTCGCCGGTCGCGTCGCGCTGCGGGGAAGCGGACCTCCTCGCATCGCACTGGTCGACTTCGAGCGGCCGCTCTTGCGCGTACCGAACCTCGCCATCCACCTCCAGCGGGAGATCCACACCGACGGGCTGAAGCTGAATCCCCAGACCCAGGCGATTCCGGTGCTCGGCCTCGACGACGGTCCGTCGCTGCCGGAGCTGCTCGTCGCCGAGCTGCGTGCGAGGGACGTCGACGCGCGCGCCGAGGACGTGCTGGGCTTCGACCTGATGGCCTATGACACGCAGCGCGCGGTGGTTGCAGGTGCCCGGGGCGAGTTCGTGCAGTCGTCGCGCCTCGACAACCTCGCGTCCTGCCACGGCGCGGTGGCCGCGCTGATCCGCGCCACGTCCTCGGGCCCCGGCCGCCTCACCCGCGGCGTCGTCCTCTACGACCACGAGGAGGTGGGCAGCCGGAGCGCGAGCGGAGCCGGGGGTCCGCTGCTCGGCGAGACGCTCGATCGGATCGCCTCGGGCTCGAAGGATGCGGGGCACGACGCCCTGCCCCGCGCACTGGCCCACAGCCTGCTCGTCTCGGCCGACATGGCCCACGCAGTCCACCCGAACTTCTCGGACAAGCACGAGCCGGGACACCGGCCCGTGATCGGTCGCGGTCCGGTGATCAAGAGGAACGCCAACCAGTCCTATGCGACCGATGGTCGCACCGCCGGCCTGTTCGCCGACCTGTGCCAACGCGCGGGCGTCGAGCCACAGCACTTCGTGGCGCGAAACGACATGGGCTGCGGCTCGACGATCGGACCGATCAGCGCCGCCCGCGTCGGGATTCCGACCGTGGACGTTGGCAATCCGATGCTCTCGATGCACTCGTGTCGCGAGATGGCGGGGGCCGCGGACGTCGCCCCGATGATCGACGTGCTCTCGCTGTTCCTGGGCGAGGGCCGGGAGTGAGCCAAGGCTCCGCGGGCGACCGCGCCTTCATCGATCGCTCGATCCGCATCGCCATCGTCGGGGCCGTCGTGATCGCCGTGGTCTTCGCAGTCCTGTGGCTGCTCAAAGGCGCCCTTACCCCGCTCGCGACTGCGCTGGCGATCGCCTACCTCTTCGATCCGCTGATCGATCGGTTCGAGGCGCGGGGCGTACCGCGCGGACTCGCCATCCTGCTGCTCCTCGCGCTGACCGGCGCGGCCCTGTTCGGCGTGGCCTTCGTGCTGATCCCGGCGATGCAGCGGGACATCGCGGAGCTGTCCCGGGACCTCCCGAACTATCTCGAGCAGACGCTCTCCGCCCTCGGCCCGCGCCTGGAGGGCCTGCTCGGAGTCTCGCTGCCACGCTCGGTCCAGGAAGCGATCGAGAGCATCCGGACCGGCGAGCTGCAGATCCCCTTCGAGACGGCTCGGGGCCTGCTCGAGCGCGTGCTGCACGGCGTCACCGGGACGGTCGGCGCGCTCGTCTCGCTGCTGCTCATCCCCGTGCTCGCCTACTACCTGCTCGTCGAGTTCGACCGGATCCGGCTGGGCGTGCTCGACCTGGTTCCGCGCGCCTACCAGGAGCGCGTCGCCGCCGAGGCCGCGCGCGTGGACGCCCTGATCTCCGGCTTCATCCGAGGCCAGCTCACGGTGTGTCTCCTGCTCGGCGTGCTCTACGGAGTGGGGTTCGCCGTGATCGGGATCGATCTGGCGATCGTGATCGGCGTCGCGAGTGGTCTGCTCGCGATCATCCCCTACGTCGGCGGCGCGGTGGCGCTGACCTCGGCTGTCGGGATGACGCTGCTCCAGTACGGCCTCGACGCACGACTCGCTCTCGTCGTCGGCTGGTATCTCTTCGTGCAGGTCCTCGAGGGCTTCGTGCTGACGCCGCGGATCGTCGGTGGGAACCTGGGCATGCATCCGGTCACCGTGATCGTGGCGCTGTTGATCGGCGGCGACCTGCTGGGCTTCCTGGGGCTCTTGATCGCCGTCCCCGCCGCCGCGGTGCTGCAGGTGTTCGTGCAGGAGCTGGTCTCGCGGTACCGGGAGTCGCCGCTCTACGCGGATACGGGCCGGGTCGAGGTTCCACCCGAGCGGTCCCTTCGCTAGGGTCCTCGTCCATGGCAGAGCGAGATCCCGAGCCCGAATCGATCGAGACGAAGGCCGAGGAGCCGGGTGCCGAGGCCGAGCCGGAGGATGCGTCGAGCCCCTTCGACCATCCGGCCTTCCTCCCCGTCCTCCTGTGGGGCCTGGCCGCGTGGTTCGGCTACGACGGCTGGTTCAACGAGAACATCGAGGCGGTGAGCTTCAACCGCTACGGGTTCGCCGGACTGGTCGTGGCCGCCACCTACTTCACGTTCCAGTCGGTCCGCGAGATGCGCGCCGCCCGGGAAGACGGATCCGACTCCTGATCAGCCCGCCAGCAGGCTGCGGCCCACCACCTTGAGCTCCAGGATCGGCTTGACCCCCTCGAAGATGGGCAGCACCTGGGCGTCGACGACGTAGCGGCTGATCGCGTACTCCTCGGCATAGCCCCAGCCGCCGTGCATCAGCTGGCCCTGCTGGGTGAGCTCCACCGCCATGTCGCAGGCGAGGAGCTTCGCCTGGGCGGCGAGGGGCGCGGCAGCGCGCTCGTCCTCGTCCATCGCCAACGCGGCGGCGTAGGTGATCGCACGCGAAGATGCGAGCATCGCGGTCATGCGGCCGAGCGTGTACTGGGTGAGCTGGAAGGCCGAGAGCGGCCTGCCGAACTGGACCCGGTCGACGACGTACTCGGCGGTCTTCTCGAGCGCGGCCTGGGCGAGGCCACAGGCGCGCCCTCCCGTCTGGAGACGGCCTGCGGCGAAGCCCGCCATCTGCAGGTAGAAGCCGCGGCCCAGCCCCTTCTCGCCGCCAACGAGGTTCGCGCCGGGAACGAGATAGTTCTCGAAGTTCAAGGTGAAGGAGTGCATTCCCCGGTAGCCCGGCGTGGCGTCGGCCTTGCCGACGAGTCGGCCGCCACCGGGCTGCTTCATCTCGAATTCGTGTCCATCGAAGGTGTCCTTCGGCACGATGAAGAGCGACAGCCCCTTCGCTCCAGCACTCGGGTCCGGATCGGTGCGCGTGAGCACGGCCAGCACGTTGGCGCGACCGGCGAACGTGCACCACGACTTCGGACCGTTGATCACCCAGTCGTCTCCGCGTCGCTCGGCCCGGCACTTCACACCCGCCACGTCGCTGCCGATGTCCGGCTCGGTCACGGAGATGCCGACCATGATCTCGCCGGCGGCGATCTTCGGGAGCCAGTGGGCCTTCTGCTCCTCGGTCCCTCCCTGGACCAGAGCCTTGGTGAGGATCTCGGGGCGCGTGATCAGGGACCCGGCCGCCGCCAGGGATGCGCGGGAGAGCTCTTCGGTGGTGAGGATCATCGCCAGGTTGCCCATCTCCGAGCCGCCGTACTGCTCGGGGATGGCCAGCCCGAAGTAGCCGAGCTCGGCCATGCCCCGGATGAAGGACTCGGGCACGAGGTCGTCGTTGCGATGGATGCGCTCCGCCTCGGGCGCCACCTCCTTCTCGCCGAACTCGCGCACGGCCTCTCGAACCTGGTCGTGGAGCTCGTCGAGCGGCCAGTCGTTGCGACCGCGGGTTTCGGCCGCATGACGCCCGATCGCGCGCAGCACCGACTCGTGTCCGGCGCGGCGCAGCGCGGCCCGCGTCTCGGCGGGAAACACCTGCTCCAGGGCGGCGTCGCCGAGGCCGAGGTCGTCGAGAGCGGGCTCCAGGCGCATGATCAAGCTGCGCGTCAGCTCGGCGACGGCCGCGGCGCAGGTCGTCTCCGCGAGCCCTCCCCGACCGGCTTCCTCCACCGCCTTCACGAGCTCCGAAGCGGCGCGCGCCTGGGTCGCGGCGTAGGCAACGCGCTCGGTCAGCACCTGGTGGTCGTCGATGCGCTTGCCGCCGTCCGTGATCTCCCGGGCGCGTTCCAGTGCGCGATCGACGAGGTGACCCGCTGCGTCGCCCAGCAGATGGGCTTCGGCGAGGGTGGGGTGGGGATCGGTGCTCATCGCGGGGTCCTCGATGGGGCCGGCCCGTCGGAATCCGGGGCGATCGCGACGACGGGCGCACGGGATCGAGGAGGACGGGGCGGGATTCGGTCTTGTTGGGGAATGGGCGGGTAGGATAGCGTGAGGGCGCTCGAACACAGATGGGAGGGGTACCGCCATGGACGTCGCATCGGATCGGTGGGCCCGGACCTGCGTGAAGGCACGGGTCGCCGTGGCGGTGGCCGCCGCGCTGCTGCCGGCGCTCGGCTGCCTCGGCCCGCACCACCACGGTCGCTACCACGGCTTCACCGAGGAGGCGGGTCCGATCCAGGTGGTGACGACCCAGGTGGGGGGCAAGAACGTATTCATCCCCTCCACGATCGTCGTGACCTCCGGCCACCCGGTGGATCTCTCCATCTTCAATACCACCGACATCCCTCACGGCTTCCGCATCCCCGCCCTGGGCGTCGAAGCGGTGCTCCCCCCGCAGGAGGAGCACGTCGTCTCGCTGCCGGCCCTCGAGCCCAACCAGGTGCTGAAGATCGTCTGCCAGCTGCACACCGCGCATCGCACGGCGACGCTGGTGGTGCTCCCGGCCCGGCCCGGCCCATCCCCGGACTAGTCGTCGAAGAAGGCCAGCAGCTGCTCGACCAGGGCAGGGCTGCCGAACACGAGGCCGAGCTTCCCGTCCACGGGCGGCAGCGTCTCGCAGCGACCACCGGCCTCGGGAACCAGCAGCTGGGTCGCGGCGGCGTCCCACACGTTCAGGTGCAGGTCGACCATCGCCCCGACTCCGCCTCCGAGGACGAGGGCGTGCCCGAAGGCGTCGGTGTAGCCGCGGAGCAGCGGGATCTCCCGGGCCATGCGCAGGAAGACGTCGGGTCGGCGATAGAGGTCGAAGCAGAACGGATCGCCGTGGGACACGATCGCCTGCTTCAGATCGGTCTCGGACGAGACGCGCGTGGGCACTCCGTTGCGGTGACAGCCACCGCCGCGAATCGCGGTGTAGCGCTCGCCGAGAGCGGGCAGATCGATCAGCCCGAGCACCGGCTCGCCGTCCACGAGCAGGGCGATCAGGGTCGAGAACAGGGGGATGCCGCGGGAGAACGCGATCGTGCCGTCGATCGGGTCCACGACCCAGCAGGGGCCAGCAGGGCCGCCCTCGGCTCCGAACTCCTCGCCGAGCAGACGGTGATCGGGAAACGCCTCGCGCAGAGTGGCGCGGATCGCCTGCTCGGCGGCGCGGTCGGCCTCGGTCACCGGCGAGCCGTCGCTCTTGGTCTCGACGGCGACGGAACGGAAGCGCGACATCACTTCGGTTCGCGCGCGGTCGGCGGCGGCCTGCGCCACCCGGAGTGCGTCTTCGAGGGAGAGTCGCAAGGCGACGCAGGGTATCGCGCGGGTCGACGGCGCGCCTCGCGACCGGTCGCGCGGCGGTGAACGCCCCGAGACTGCACGTCGAGGCGCGCGGTGCGGGCCCGGTCGTCGCGCTCGCGCACGGATTCGCGGGCAGTGCGCGGAACCTTCGCGGGCAGGTGCGGGCCCTCTCGGACTCCTATCGCGTCGTCACCTGGGACGCGCGCGGACACGCGCGCAGCGAGGCGCCGACCGAGCCCGCCGCCTGCTCCCTGGAGGCTCTCGCGGGAGACGTCGGCCGCGTGCTGGACGGAGAAGGGGCGCCGCGGGCAGTGGTGGGCGGGCTCTCCCTCGGCGCCGTGACCGCGCTGGCGTTCGCGATCGCCCATCCCGAGCGCGTCCGGGGCCTGGTGCTGGCCGCCTACCCGGCGGCGCGGCGCGGAGGCCCTGCGAGCGGCGCGCTGCGCGATCCGATCGCCTTCGCCGATGCGATCGAGCACCGGGGCCTCGAAGCCGCCGGCGAAGAGCACGTCTGGGGCCCCGGCTCGGGCCTCGATCGCCAGGGCGCGGCCCTCGTGAGGCAGGGCTTCCTCGAGCACGATCCCCGCGCCCTGGCTCTGCTGCTGCGGCGGGTGCTGGCGGAGCTCCCCGAGCCCGCGGACCTCGCCGGCCGCTGGGCGGCGCTCGGGATCCCCGCGCTGTGGATCGCCGGCAGCGGGGATCCGGGCGCCGTCGCCGCCGGCCGCATCTTCGCGGCGACCGGCGGACCGCTCCGTGTATCCGTCGTCGAGGGCGCTGGTCACGTCGTCAACCTGGCGGCGCCTGAGCCTTTCAACGCAGCGCTGCGCGACTTCCTCGCATCGCTCGGAGCGTGACTCCGCGCGCGGCGTCTACGGATCCGGTGCCAGCTCGCGCAGGCGGGAGAACGGGTAGATCCCCGAGCCGTGGCCGTCGCTCCATTCGATCTGGATCGCGTAGCGCCCGACGGTCTGGATGCGCAGCGGGTGCACGTCCTCGGGCACCGAGGCGGGATCGAGGCGCTCCTCGCCGCTCCACTCGTCGACGCACACTGCGCAAGCGCAGGCCAACCTCAGCGCGCGGACGTCGAGCACGCTCTCCCCACCGTCGGACCAGCGGATCGCGAGCCGGCGCGGACCGCGTTGCGCGATCTCGACTGGCGTGTACGCTGCCGCTCCGTCGGCCACCTGCGTAGAGTAGACGCTTCGCGAGCGATCGGAGCCGGATCGGGTCGGAGCCGGATCGACGAGCGCCTTCGAACCACCGTGGAGCCCGCCGTGTCTGTCGTACCTCGCGAGTCTCCGGTGGAGGGAACGATCGCGATCCTGGGCGGGACCGGAGACCAGGGACTCGGGCTCGCGTTGCGCTTCTGCGCCGCGGGCTGCGCGGTGGTCATCGGCTCCCGCAAGCTCGACCGCGCGCTGGAGGCCGCCGAGCACGTGGCGAAGCAGGTCCGCGATGCCCGGGTCGAGGGCCGCGAGAACGGCGACGCCGCGGCCGGCGCGGCGTTCGTGATCCTGTCCGTGCCCTTCGAGCACACCGCGGGAACCCTGAAGGCGATCCGCGATCGTCTCGCGCCCGGGCAGATCGTCGTCTCCATGGGCGTTCCGCTCGCGACGGCCGTCGGCGACGCGGCCTCGCGCATGATCGGGGTCTGGCAGGGTTCGTGCGCGGAGCTGGTCGAGAGCCTGGCGCCCGAAGGCGTCCACACCGTGTCGGCGTTCCAGAACGTGTCCGCGCACCGTCTCCAGGCGATCCCGGAGCCGGTGGAGTGCGACGTGGTGGTGTCCGGCGCCAAGGAGCCACGGACCCGGGTGATGGAGCTGTGCGCGCTCGTTCCGGGCCTGCGGGCAGTCGACGGAGGGCCGCTGGCGAACGCCCGGATCGTCGAGGCGATGACCGCCCTGCTGATCGGGATGAACATCCGGTACCGGGTCTCGGAGGGCATCGGGATCCGATTCACCGGGATTCCCGAGCCCTGACGCCCGCTCTAGGCGTCGCCCCCGTGATTTCAAGGGGTTAGCAGCCTGTCGCGGCGACACAGGCGCGACCCTGGCCGGCCCGATCAGAGTCCCGGCGCCTCGAGACACCGTTCCGGCGACCCGAAGTTCGGGGAAAAGTCATTGTTCCTCAAGTGGTTGTGTTCCAGCGACGGGTGAGACACCAGATTTTGTGCATTGGTGCTTGACTCGCTCAAACCCTGGGAGTACACACGCGAAACGGGGATGAGACATGTCCCTCTGACGGCCTGGGGGGGTTCGATAACAGGCGGTCGGCAGAGGGGAGCGAGCGGGTTTTCGGGATGGAGGACCTGATGCTCGTTCGGGGGCCCCAGGCGTTCTGGGGCCTCTCTCATCCCCGGGGATCTCGCCCCGTTCCCAGCGGCGTCGAGTCAGCCGAGCCGACGCCGCTGTCTCGAGGAGCGATCACTCGAGCCATCGGCTGAGTTCAGCTGGAGCGGGGCGCTGGGGATATGGCGGGAAAAGCGTGCGGGACGGGTGGGCTCGCTGTGGTCTGATCGGCATCCGGCTTCGGCCTGGATCTGCGGACCCCAATCCCGCCGGCCGCCGTGCCCGGGCGGTCGCCATCGGTGTCTCGCTGAGATCCACGCGGCGAGAGGGCGCTCGCCGCGATCGGATGAATCACAATGGATGACAAGGGGATGTCCAGCCTCATGACCACGCACTCCAAGACGTCGGACGATCGAAGCCACCTCCGCGCAGTCGGCAGCAAGGGACGCGGCGGCAGTCGCAAGCCGAAGGGGCTCTCGATCGAACGCGTATTCACACGCGCAGGAGAGGATCCCTTCGACGCCGTCGAATGGGAGCTGCGCAGCGCCAAGATCAGCGGGGAAGGAGGCGAGGTCGTCTTCGAGCAGAGGGACGTGGAGATTCCCAAGTCCTGGTCGCAGCTCGCCACCAACGTGGTGGTGTCGAAGTACTTCCGCGGCCATCTCGACTCCCCCGATCGCGAGCGCAGCGTGAAGCAGCTGATCGGCCGCGTCGTCGGACGGATCCGCGAGTGGGGTGAGGCATCCGGCTACTTCGCGACGCCCGCTGACGCGCAGGCGTTCTCCGACGAGCTGTCCCACATCCTCGTCACGCAACGCATGGCCTTCAACAGCCCGGTCTGGTTCAACCTGGGCGTAAAGGGCACGCCCCAGCAGGCGAGTGCGTGCTTCATCAACTCCGTGGACGACACCATGGAGTCGATCATGGACCTCGCCAAGACCGAGGCGATGCTGTTCAAGGGCGGATCCGGAGCGGGATCGAATCTCTCGCGCATCCGCTCCTCGAAGGAGCGGCTCGCCGGCGGCGGCACCGCCTCCGGCCCCGTGTCCTTCATGCGCGGCTTCGACTCCTTCGCCGGAGTCGTGAAGTCGGGTGGCAAGACCCGCCGCGCCGCGAAGATGGTGATCCTCAACGTCGATCACCCGGACATCATGGAGTTCATTCACTCCAAGGCCGACGAGGAGAAGAAGGCCTGGTCCCTGATCGACGCCGGCTACGACGGCGGCTTCAACGTGCCGGGCGGCGCCTACGATTCGGTCTACTTCCAGAACGCGAACCACTCGGTGCGGGTGACCGACGCCTTCATGCAGGCGGCCGTCAACGACGCGGCGTGGACGACCCGAGCGGTCACGACGGGCGACGCGATCGATACGCTGCGCGCACGCGAGATGCTGGCGGAGATGGCCGATGCGGCGCACGTGTGCGGCGACCCGGGCATCCAGTACGACACCACGATCAACCGCTGGAACCCGGTCAAGGCGTCGGGACGCATCAATTCGAGCAACCCGTGCTCCGAGTACATGTTCCTCGACGACACGGCGTGCAACCTCGCAAGCCTCAACCTCATGCGGTTCGTGGATACCGAGGGCCGCTTCGAGGTCGAGGCCTTCCGCCGCGCTTCGGCGCTCACGATTCTCGCTCAGGAGATCCTGGTCGATCACGCCGACTATCCGACGCCCGCCATCGCGCGGAACAGCCACCTGTTCCGGCCGCTCGGGCTGGGCTACGCGAACCTCGGCGCGCTGCTGATGTCCTTCGGACTCCCCTACGACAGCGACGAGGGGCGCAATGTCGCGGCTGCGATCACGGCCTTGATGTGCGGCCAGGCCTACGCCACCAGCGCCGAGATCGCCGACGCGATGGGCCCGTTCCCTCGCTACCGGATGAACCGGAAGTCCTTCCTGGACGTGATCGGCATGCACCGCGACGCCACGCGCGCGATTCCCGCCGCCGGTGTGCCCGACGACCTGCTCGCCGCGGCGCAGACGTCCTGGGACCACGCCCTCGAGCGGGGCCAGAAGTCCGGCTACAAGAACGGCCAGGTCACGGTCCTCGCTCCGACGGGCACGATCGCCTTCATGATGGACTGCGATACCACCGGCGTGGAGCCGGACATCGCGCTGGTCAAGTACAAGAAGCTCGTCGGCGGCGGATTCCTGAAGATCGTGAACGGGACCGTGCCGATGGCGCTGCGCAAGCTCGGCTACTCCGAAGACCAGATCGTTCGCATCATCGAGCACGTGGACGAGCACGAGACGATCGAGGGCGCTCCGGGGCTCTCCGCGGAGCACCTGCCCGTGTTCGATTGCGCGTTCCGGGCGACCAAGGGAACGCGCAGCATCCACTGGATGGGACACCTCCGGATGATGGGCGCCGTCCAGCCCTTCCTCTCCGGCGCGATCAGCAAGACCGTGAACCTTCCCGAGGACGCCACGGCCGAGGACATCGTGCGGGCCTACACCGAGGGATGGAGGCTCGGGCTCAAGGCCCTCGCCGTCTACCGGGACGGCAGCAAGCGAACCCAGCCCCTGAACGCCGGCAGGGAGGAGACCAAGACGCGCGGTGAGGAGCCCGCCCGCCCGATCCGCCTCAAGCTCCCCGACGAGCGCCAGGCCCGTACCCACAAGTTCTCGATCGCCGGCCACGAGGGCTACCTGACCGTCGGTCTCTACGACGACGGCCAGCCCGGCGAGATCTTCCTCCGCATGGCGAAGGAAGGGAGCACCGTGTCGGGGCTGATGGACACGATCGCGACGATGACCTCGATCGCGCTCCAGTACGGCGTTCCGCTCAAGACGCTGGTCGACAAGTTCAGCCACACCCGCTTCGAGCCGGCCGGCTTCACCAACAATCGCGAGATCCCGATCGCGAAATCGGTGATGGACTACGTCTTCCGCTATCTCGGCAACCGGTACCTCCAGGAGCCGGAGGTGGCCGACGAGCAGGAGACCTCACACGAGGGGACCGGACTTCCGGTGCTGGAGGCGAAGGTATCGGCGGTAGCGGGTGGGTCGGGTCTCGATCCGATGCCCTACGGCTTCGTCAATCAGGCCGACGCTCCGAGCTGCAGCGACTGCGGCTCAATCATGATCCGGAACGGTGCCTGCTACAAGTGCCCGAACTGCGGAGGCACGAGCGGCTGTAGCTAATCCCTCGGGCCGTCGCCCGTTCACGGTCGGGGGAGTCGAGGTTCCGGCGTCTCGAGCATGGGGGGTGAGAGACGCCGAGGGCGCGGGAGCCGGGCGCGAAAGCGCCCGCTCCCGCGCTCCTTCGTCTTGGGCCGAGCAGCGCGAGCGGACTACCATGCGCCGTCGCGGCAGGTCCGCCCATCCCTGGAGGTGATCCGGTCCATGAACGTCTCGCGCCACGTCGCTCTCTCCGTCCTTCCGTTGCTGGTCGCCTCGGGCATCCTCGGCTGCATCTCGATCAACCTTCCGAGCGGCCAGCTCGAACCCCTGGTGGAAACGGTCGTCGCCGGCGAAGGCGAGTCGAAGGTGCTCCTGGTCGAGATCGACGGTGTGATCACCGAGACCTCGGAGGTGGCCGACTTCTTCGGCACGGTCAGCGAGGGAACCGTCAGTCGGCTGCGAGAGGAGCTGGATCGCGCCCGGCTGGACGATCAGGTGAAGGCGCTGGTGCTTCGCATCAACAGCCCGGGCGGTACCGTGACCGGCAGCGATCTCCTCTATCAGGAGGTCATGCGCTTCAAGCGCGAGCGCAAGGTGCCGGTCGTGGCGCATCTGATGGGCGTGGCCGCCTCGGGCGGCTACTACGTGGCGGTCGCCGCCGACACGATTCATGCCCAGAGAACGTCGGTGACGGGCTCGATCGGTGTGATCTTCTCGGGGATCAACGTCTCCGGCCTGATGGAGAAGTTCGGCGTCGAGGACCAGACGCTGACCAGCGGCAAGTTCAAGGACGCCGGATCGATGCTTCGGCCGATGCGTCCCGACGAGCGCGTTCAACTGCAGTCTGTCATCGACGACCTCTACGCCCGATTCCTCGAGGTCGTCCAGGCCGGGCGCAAGGACCTCTCACCGGAGCAGATCCGAACACTCGCCGACGGCAGGGTCTACAGCGCCACCCAGGCCCTCCAGAACGGCCTGATCGACGAAATCGGGTCTCTCGAGAACACCCTCGACACGGCCCGACGTCTGGCGGGCCTGCACTCGGCGAGCGTGATCACCTACCACCGACCGCGCGAGTACGCCGACAACTACTACACCCGTCCGCCACAGCAGCCAGGCAGGGCGCTGATCGACCTGTGGCCGGATGCCCTTCCCTTCCGCGGCCCCGCGTTCCTCTATCTCTGGGCCCCGGGCCTCGGAATCCCGGTCGAGTGAGCCGCTCCCCCCGGCGAGCGGGAGGTCCCGTCCTACATCTGGGTGTAGTCGGGCCCCTCTCCACCCTCGGGCGGCGTCCAGGTGATGACCTGGTAGGGATCGGCGATGTCGCAGGTCTTGCAGTGGACGCAGTTCTCGTGATGGATGAAGAGCTTCTTCTTCCCCGGGCGCTCGGGGTCCGGGACCATCTCGTACACCGCGGCCGGGCAGAAGGCCTCGCAGGGATTGCCGTACTCCTCGGCGCAGACGTCGCGACATAGGTCGGTGTCGGCGACGACCAGATGGGAGGGCTGGTCCACCTCGTGGACCGTTCCGCTGAAGCCGACCAGATGCTCCTTGCTGAACGTCAGCTTCCCGTCGAACTCGAAGTTTTCGCGCGCCCGCTCGTCCTTCGGCAGCTCGGAGAGCCGCTTCATGTGCAGGTGGCCCGCTTCGGTCTTCATTTCGTCCTGGAGACCGCGCCCATTGGTGAGAATCGTGCGGATCGGCTCGTTGAGGAAGAAGAACGCGACACCCCGTTCCGTCGACGCCCCGAAGTTCCGCGCCTGATAGTGCTCGTCGTAGGCCCAGCTCTTGCGGTAGCGCTCGGTGTACCCGCCCAGGGTCTTCGCCGTGAAGTCCTGGGCCGCGAGCGCGTCGACCAGCGTCTCCGCCGCCATCATGCCCGTCTTCATCGCCATGTGGATCCCAGCGAGATTCTGGGCATTGCACATGCTCGCGGCGTCGCCGATCAGAAGCGCTCCGTCGTGGTAGAGCTTCGGCTGCGCGTAGAGGCCACCGGTCGGGATGGTCTTCGCGCCGTACCGGACCAGCTCTGCCCCCTCCAGGAGCCACTTCATCCAGGGGTTGGTCTTGAACCGCTGGGCCTCGAGATGCGGGTCCGTGTTCGGGTTCTCGGAATCGAGCATGGTCACGAAGCCGTAGGAGACGAGGTCGTCCTGCATGTCGTACAGCCACATGCCATGGAAGCCGTGGAGGATCTTCGGGAAGCTCATCCCGTGCACGACCCGTCCGGGCCGGTGCTTCTTGGGATCGATGCGCCAGATCTCCTTGATGCCGGTCTCGAAGGTCTGGGGGTTCATCCCCTGAAGCTCGAAGCGCTCGATGAGCTGCTTCGCCAGGCTCCCCCGCACCCCTTCGCCCAGGACCGTCACCTTCGCGAAGATGTCCATTCCGGGCTGGAAGGTGCCCTTCGGCTTCCCGTCCTTGTCGACGCCCATGTCCCCGGTGCGCACGCCCACTACGCGGCCGCCTTCGACCAGGAGCCGATCGCCGGCGAAGCCGGGGTAGATCTCCACCCCCGCCGCCTCGGCGCGCTCGGCCATCCACTTGGCGACCTTGTTCAGGGAGACGACGTGATAGCCCTTCTTGCGGAAGTTGGGCGGGGTGGCGATGGAGGGCAGCGCGAGCTTCCCCTTGGGATGGAAGATCCAGAAGCCCGCGTAGTTGCAGACGTACTCGGTCGGAAACCCCTGCTGTTCGAAATCCGGAATCAGCTCGCGGATCGAGCGCGGGTTCATCACGCCGCCCGAGAGCATGTGGTCGCCGATGTTCGCGCTCTTCTCGAGGACCAGGACGGTCGGGGGCTCGATCGCAACCCTCCCCTTCTGCTCCGCGTCGCGATTCCAGGCCTCGACCTGGCGCATCAGGTGAATCGCCGACGCCAGGGTCGCCGGGCCCGCCCCGACGTAGAGGACGTCGACCTCCATGCTCTCGCGTTCGATCTGAGTCACGGGCCCCTCGCTGTGTGTGCTCGTTGAATCCGGGTCGATTCGCAACATAGAGGAACCGCCCGACCCAGGCCATCCGACGTGGAGCCTCGGGCACACCGCGACCCCCCGACCGCGGTCGTCCTATCTATAATAGGCGGGGTCATGGGAGCCCCTACCCGGATCCCGGAGATTCTGCGCGATTTCCTCGAGGTGCACCGTCTCGTCGACGGGCTCGTCGAACGTCACCGGGCAGAGGGGCTGCTCTTCTCGGACCTCGCCGCCCTGATCCGAGACGACGAGGGGAGCGTGCTGTTCCGACTCAAGGAGCGGACGCACGCCAAGTTTCGTGCGGGGCCCGGGGCACGGAATCCGACTCACCGGGAGGCGCTCTTCGATCTCGCCATCGGATCGCTCTTCCACGAGGCGATGAAGCTCCGCGAGAACCTCTACCAGCGCGAGGTCTACGGACCGCGGGTCCGAGCGCTCCACTCCGAGGCCGGCGAAGAGTCGAAGGCTCTCTTCGACGAGTTCGCGAAGATGCTCGGATCCGTGGACGAGCGCCTGGACGAGGGCGTTCGCGAGCTCGAGACGCTCGTCCGGCAGACGGCGGACCAGCTGCGTCTCTTGGTGGCGGAGGTTCCCGAAGACGGGGCAGCCCGCTTCCTCACCGAGAAGGCCTCCGAGGTCCAGATCGTGTTCGGTGCGTCGCTCGAGACCCTGCTCGAAGAGACCTTCGGGTCCGTCGCGAAGGGCTTCGAGCGGGCTGGGCACTCGTACGTCGCGAGCGGCTACTTCGCGGAGGCTGCCGACCGGCTCGAACGCGCGATGGCGGAGACCGACGTCGGCTTGGCGACTCGCGGTCTCTGTGAGTACGCCCGGGGGATCCACGCCTACGTGGAGCGCGACTACTCCAGCAGCGTCGCGCGACTGAAGTCCTGGATCGAATCCGGTACTCCTGATTCGGAGCTTCTGCCTCTCGCCCGCGACGCGGTGTCGAGCATCGCCAATCTCGCCGGAAGTGCAGAGAACGGGCACGTGGCGAGCCAGGCGAAGGAGCTACTTCTCCTGCTCGGCGGCGGCAAGTCACCGCGAGCCCCGGTCAGCGGCTGACCGTCCTGGTTCCCCCGTCGTCCGCGGTGGCAGGTCTGCTCCGGAAGTACAGCCAGGCGCTCGCACCGCCGACCGTCAGGGCGATCCCCACGATCTGAGGCTCGGTGAGCCCGAACAACACCTTGGGATTCACGCGCAAGCTCTCGATCACGAGCCGGCCCAGCCCGTTGGCGACCAGGTATTCACCGAACAGGAAGGGGCTGCGATCTCGCCTCCACCACAGAACGGCAGCCACGGGGAGCAGCCACAAGGTCTCGTAGAGCTGAGTCGGATGGACGCGCTGGAAGGTGGGCGGAGCGCCCTCGGGAAAGCTGACGCCCCAGGGAAGGTCCGTGGGCTTGCCGTAGTCGTCGCCCACGAGGAAGCATCCAATCCGCCCGATCGCCTGGCCCACTGCCACCGCAGGAGCGATGCAGTTCATCGTCTTCAAAATCGAGACGCCGTGAATCCGGGCGCCGATCGCGCCGGCGATCGTGCCCATGATCAGGCCTCCGTACCACGTGATTCCGTCACGCGCGAAGAGCAGATCGGTGAACGGGCGCCCCTCGCGCAGCGATACGTCGATGGCGAAGTAGAGCTTCGATCCCGCGATACCGCCCAGCATGACGTAGACCAGCAGCGAGGTGGCCAGGTCCGGATCGAGACCGACCTCCTTCATGCGCTTCGCCGTGATCCAGGATCCGACGAGGAACGCAGTGGCCATCATCAACCCGAAGGTGCTGATGGGAAAGTCGCCGATCCGGAAGAGAACGGGGTACATCGGGCGCGCAGGCTACGGGAACGCCCGCCGCGGAGCAACCGCGGAGGCCCGTGGACTAGCCTCTCGACGGTCTCGGCTTCCGGATCTCGAAGGTCGAGCCCTAGCGATGCGGGAGCGTCACGTGGAATCGGGCCCCCTCGCCGGGTTCACCCTCCACCCAGATCCGCCCGCCCTGCTTCTCGACGATCTTCTTCACGATCGCGAGGCCCATGCCGGTCCCCCGACGACCGTCGGCTCGCGTACCGATGCTCTGGAAGATTTCGAAGATCCGCTCGCGGTTGGCGCGATCGATTCCGCGGCCGTTGTCGGCCACGACGATCTCGTGTCCGACATTGCTCTCGTCGATCCGAACCTCGATCCGCCCGTCCGGGACCGGTCCCATGTGATCGATCGCGTTTCCGATCAGGTTGGAGAAGACCTGGTACAGCCTCGACCGGTCGCAGTACACGCGCGACGCGAGCTTCCCCGGGAGCAAGAGATCGATGCCGGCGGCCTCGAGCCGGGGCTTCAGCTCCGCGGCCAGCTGGCGCAGGATCTCCTGGGGATCGACGAGAGCCGGGCGCTCGCCCGGCTCCCCGATGCGCGCCAGCTCGAGCAGATCGTGGATCAGGGTATCCATCGTGCGTGCGGCCTGCTCGATGCGGTCGACGAAGTGCCGGCCCGTGTCGTCCAGAACCTCCGCGTAATCCTGTCGCAGCAGCCGCGAGAAACCGAGCAGACCCACCAGCGGCGAGCGGAGATCGTGCGCGAGGGCGCCCACGCAGTGGTCGAGCTCTTCACTCATCTTGCTCACGCGTCGCTCGTCACGGCGCTCCACCGTCACGTCGCGCAAGGTGAGCGCGCGACCGCGTGCGCACAGGGGCGCGATCGAGATCTCGATCGTGCGCGCGTCCCCGGACGGGACCCCCAGACGCAGCTCGCAGCGAGCGCTGCGCGGCGGGCCCTGCAGCGCTTCCGCGAGCGCTGCGACGTCCGCGGCCCCCTCGGCCAGCAGGGAGGTGATCGGACGGGCCAGCAGCTCTTCAGGAGGGGTCGCGAGGAGCCGACCGGCGGCGGCGTTGGCGCGGCGCACGAAGCCACCGGCGTCGATCGCGAGGACGGCGTCCGGCAGCGCCTCGAGCACCGCCGCGTCGAGGCCGTCGCTCGCGGGCTCGCCACGTTCGCTGGCGAAGACCACGAGCAGATCCCCGTTCTCGGAATCCAGCCGCACCAGATCGAGGTCGACGGGAAGCGACTTCCCATCGGCTCCGCGCAGATCCAGGGGAGCCCGGTCGAGATGACTCCGGCCCCGCAGATTCGAGCGGAGCGGAAAAATCTGCTCGGGCCGCGGTAGCTGGGAGAGGAAGTTGCGCGCATCGACGCCGGGAGAGAGCTCCTCGATGCCCGGGAGTGTGCGGAGGCCCTCACTCATCCAGAGCACGCGGCGCTGCGCATCGATCACGAGCAACCAGGGGTGGATGCAAGCGAGCGCCTCGAGCAGCCGGAACGCCGAAACGTCCGCGAGGGGTTCGGTTCCAGCGAGGGGTTGCGCGGTCATTCGATGGAGATCCTCAGGGCCGCCAGCAGGTCTGCCAGGGTTGCCGTCGTCGGGCGCGGCCCGGAGCCGCGTTCGCCTCCTGGCTGACTGGTCACTTGATCGACGATCGGCTGCCGAGTCCAGAACCCGGCGACCCATTTCGGTCCCCATCCCCACCGAACCGGGCGCATCCTATCACCCGGCGGAGAAACGGGTCAACGCGAAGGAGACGCACTGGAGAATTCCCGATGACGTCTGCACCTAGGGCCGCGTCTGCCGCCTCGTGAGCGAACGTGTCCAGGTGGGGTTGGGTGAGGGAAGCGATTGATCGATACTGTCCGTCGGTTCGAGATCGGGGAGCGCCGGGTCGCGGAGACTGGCGTTTCCCGGGGGGTAAATCGTGAGACGGCAACGGGTCCTTCTGGTCGTGATCCTCGCGTGGGGTCTGGTCATGCGCGGCGCTCCCGCGCGGGACTCGGCCTCCGCGTCCGAGTCCGGGAAGGGACAGCTCTCCGTCGAGGCCATCGCCGACGTCGTGGGCTCCGCGAATCCCCAGCTCTCGGACGGCCAGCGGACCCGGATCGGCCGAGCCGTTCTGCGTAGCAGCCAGGCCTACGCGCTCGACCCCCAGCTGGTGACCGCGATCATTCTGGTCGAGAGCGGGGCGAGGCCTTGGGCGCTCTCTCCCAAGGGCGCGATCGGCCTGATGCAGGTGATGCCTCACATGACGTCTGCTCTCTCCCTGGGCGGGAATCTCACGACCATCGAGAGCAACGTGGAGGCGGGCTGCTGGATTCTGGCCGACAACATCCGTCGACTCGGTGAAGACGACGGGATCTCGGCCTACTTCTGGGGCTCCGAGATCCGCGGCGTCGCCTACCTGGACCGGGTCCGAGCAGCGCGGGCGGCACTCCGCCGATTCGCCGAGTCCTGACCCGACCTTGGAGGCCGTACACCCTTCGATCCGGCGCTACGAGCTCCCGATCGCGGGTGCCGTGGCGGAGCGCTTGTTCTGCCGCGGTTGGCTACCGGATCATCCCCGGGGGGCCGTAGTGCTGGTGCACGGATTCGCCGAGCACAGCGGACGCTACGAACACGTGGGGCGCTGGCTGGCGGAGCGATCCTACGCCGTCCACGCTTACGACCAGATCGGACACGGGCGATCCAGCGGAACGCGCTGCCACGTCGGCCGGTTCTCAGACTATCTGGACGACCTCCGCGTGGTGCTCGAGCGGGTGCGCGCGGAGTCGGGCGGACGCCCGGTATCGCTGATCGGCCACAGCATGGGAGGTCTGGTGGTCGCCTCGTACTGCCGCGAACGCTCGCCCGACCTGGCGTCCGTGGTGCTCTCGGGAGCGGCGCTGGGGATGCCCGAGGGAAGCACCTGGATGCGTGCGCGACTGGCCCGCGCGATCCGAGCGTTTGCGCCCCGGCTTCGCGTCGCACCCGGGCTCGATCTGCAGGGCCTGTGCTCCGATCCCGCCGTCGTCGCGGCCTATCTGGCAGATCCCCTGGTCGAAAGACACATGACGGCCTCCCTGGCGGCCGAGCTGATGGGGGCCGTCGAGCGCATCGCGGGAGCGGGCGCCGAGCTGGCGATGCCGCTGCTCGTCCTGCACGGCGGCGATGACCCCATATGCCCACCTGCCGGCAGCGAGCGGTTCGCCGCCGACGCACCGCGGGGGCGGTTCCTGCGCTATCCCGGCCTGCGCCACGAGATCTTCAACGAGCCGGACCAGGAACGTGTACTCGAGGATGTGGTGGCCTTTCTCGATACTCACGGCAAGGACGGGGCGCCTGCATGAGCGAGCTCACCCATCTCGACGAACGGGGTCGCGCGCGCATGGTGGACGTCGCCGACAAGCCGATCACCCGGCGGGAATGCGTTGCACGAGGAGCGGTTCGGATGGGCGCCGAGACCCTGGCGCGGATCGCCGGCGGCCAGGTCGGGAAGGGCGATGTCCTCGCGACGGCGAGGATCGCGGGAATCCAGGCGGCGAAGCGAACCGACGAGTGGATCCCTCTTTGTCACTCCCTGGCCCTGGACGGAATCGACCTGGAGCTGGTCCCCGAGCCCGAGCACTCGAGGGTCCGGATCGAAGCCACCGCTCGCGCCCACGCGCGGACGGGCGTCGAGATGGAGGCTCTCGTCGCCGTGGCCGCGGCCGCCTTGGTCGTCTACGACATGTGCAAGGCGATCGACCGCGGAATGACCGTGAGCTCGGTCCATCTCGTGCGCAAGAGCGGTGGGAAGAGCGGCGAATGGGTCCGCGAGGACGACCCCCTCGACATCCGGACGCCCGGGTGAGCAGCGGCGGTCTCGGAGAACGGCCCGATCCGCGGGAACCGCCCGGAGGGCAACGGTGTCCGAGATCCGGCATGCGAAGTCTGAGCGCCGAGCTCGCAGAAGCACCTACGGTGCCGCCCCGGCCGTCTGCCGTGTGTGACGCCGGGACGTTCCGGGCCGACGAGGATCCCGACGCCGAACTCGTCGCCCGCTGGCAGGCCGGAGACGCCCGATCCTTCGAGCGCCTGGTGCGCCGCCACGAACGCTCCGTGTTCCGCCTGCTCTTTCGGATGCTCGGAAGCCGAGAGGAGGCCGAGGACGCCTCCCAGGAAGCCTTCCTGAGTCTCCACAGGCACGGCCACCGGTTCCGCCGCGAAGCCCGCTTCTCGACCTTCCTCTACCGCGTGGCGGCGAATGCAGCGCTGAACAGGCGCCGCACCCTGGGTCGCGCTCGCGCTCGCGAGCGTGAGCTCGCCCTTCGGCAGGCGGCCGGGGTGCAGCTCCCCTCGACGCCGCGTGACCCCGAGGACGCGACCCACGGCGTCGAGGTGCAGAATCAGGTTCAGGAAGCACTGCTTCAGCTACCCGAGGATCTCCGCGTGGCCGTAGTGCTCTACGACGTCGAGGGACAGTCCTACAAGGAGATCGCCGAAATCCTGGGCATTCCCGAAGGCACCGTGAAGTCGCGCATACACCGGGCGCGGCACGGCCTGCGCCAGCTCTTGAAGCCGCTCGTCCAGCCTTCGACCACAGGAGAATCCCCGTGACCGACCCCCGCGAAGTCCGGCCGCCTCACGATCGAGCTCTCCTGGAGCCCTGGGCGCTCGACCTCCTGGACCGCGAGTCCGAGCCCGATCCGGCCGCCCGCGAGGAGATCGCGAAGGTGGTGGCGCTTCTGCGCGGCCTTCCCGATCCCGAGCCTCCCGAGCGCCTGGTCGAGACGATCCTCGCCCGTGCGTCGGAGCCGCGGAGCTCGCGGCGCGTTCTCGGTGACGCGCTGAGACGCGTTCGCCGCATCGCTCCGCCGGCGCCGATCGCGCTCGCCATGGCCGCGGGCGTGGCCGGCCTGATCGCCTTTGCGCCTACCCAGATCGGACTTCCTTCCATCCTGGGAGGTATCGGCGGAGATCCCTCTCTGCGGACCGCAGCCGTGACGTCCGAAGCCTCCGTGGCTGGGGAAGGGACCCAGAGGACGACCGCGATCGGACACCGAAAGATCGGGGTCGTCCGACCGCAATTCGTCTTTGCGCAGACGCCCACGGCGATTCCCCAGGTCCGCTTCGATCGCCCGTCGCTCGAGGAGCCCTTCGCCCGGGGCCTGGATCGTCAGCTGAACCAGCTGATGATGAATCCCACGCTCTACGCCATGAGACTGGAGCGGATTGCGCAGCGCGATCAGTTCATCGAGCGCCTCGCCGAGCGTGCGGCACAGCGTGGAGACGCCCCGGAGATTGCTCTTCGCGTTCGGCAGAGCGACCACCCCCTAGCCCCGCAGCTGGTGGACCGCCTGTTGCAGGCGACCCTCGTCGCGGACGCCTCGCCGCGCTGACCCTCTCCACCGGCGGTGACCGGTCCCGCTGCGCGACCGAAGATGCGCTGCTGGGGTCACCGGACTAAGATCGCGCCACCCGGTCCCGGGACGACTTCGATGGAGCACTCGTCCCTTCGACCGGAGGGACCGCGTGAGCGGTTGTGGGCGCGAGGGGTTGATGCCCTCAGTGCCGCCGAGTTGATCGCGCTGCTGCTGCGCACGGGAACGCGCGGTCGGGATGCGGTCGACGTCGCTCGCGATCTGCTCACGCGTCTGGGCGGTCTCGACCGGCTGGAGTCGGCGCCTGCCAGCGAGATCGGAGCGATCGCGGGGATCGGCGATGCGAAGGCCTCATCGGTGGTTGCGGCCTTCGAGCTCGGCCGACGCTGCGCCGCATCCCGCCTGCCGGAAGGCGCTGCTCTGCGGAGTCCGGTTGATGTCTTCCGGCGCTTCGCGGCGCGACTCCGCCGCCTCGCACACGAGCGCTTCGTGGTGGTGATGCTCGACGGGCGCCATCGCGTGCTGGGTGAGGAGGTCGTCTCTCAGGGCACCCTCACCGCCAGCCTGGTCCACCCGCGCGAGGTGTTCCGTCCCGCACTTCGCGCCAGCGCAGCGGCGCTAATCCTGGTGCACAACCATCCCAGCGGGGACCCGACCCCCAGTGCTGAGGACCGCTCGGTAACGCGCCGCCTCGCCCACGCGGGCGAGATCCTGGGGGTCCACGTCCTCGACCACGTCGTCGTGGCGGAGCGGGGCTACACCAGCCTCCGGGAAGAGGGCGCCTTCGATGATCCCTACCCGCCGCCCGCGCCTAAGGAAGTCGCGCCGTCTCGTCGATGAACAAGGAGCCCCTGACTTCCCCGCGGGACAGCTCCATGAAGACCAGCCTCGAACGCCCGAGTGCCAGCGGATCCGAGCGCCGCCGTTCGGAGCGCATCGATCTGCTCGTGCGCGTGGACTACAAGACGGTCGACGAACTCTTCTCCGATTTCGCCCGAAACATCAATGAGGGCGGCATGTTCATCGAGACCGACACGCCGCCCGATCCCGGCTCCGCGGTCGCTCTCGAATTCCGTATCCCGGGCAGCGAGGACCCGATCCAGGTGATGGGCCGGGTCGTGCGGGCCACCCTCGGCGACCAGAGCGAGCCCCCCGGTATGGGCATCGAGTTCGAGAACCTGGACGCTCAGTCGCGCGAACTCATCAACCAGCTGGTTCGCAACCTGCGCGTCGGCAAGGGCAACTGAGCGAAGCCCTCGGTTCGGGAACGCGGCTCCTAGAAGGGCACGTCGTCGGCCGGCGGCGGTCCACCGGCGTCGTAGTCGCCGCCACCTGACGCTGCACTGCCCGCGCCCCCTTCGCTGCCGCGCCCGCCGAGGAACTGGACCGTCTGGGCCACGATCTCCGTGGTCCGCCGCTTCTGGCCCTCTTTGTCCTCCCACTCGCGCGTCTGCAACCGGCCTTCGAGATACACGCTGCGCCCCTTGGACAGGTACTGGGCACAGAGCTCGCCCGTGCGACCCCAGGCGACGATTCGGTGCCACTCTGTTCGCTCCTGCTTCTCGCCGTCCTTCGAGGAGAATCGCTCGTTGGTGGCGAGCGTGAAGTTGGCCACCGCCTGACCGCTCGGCGTGTAACGAAGCTCCGGGTCGCGCCCCAGGTTGCCGATCAAGATCACTTTGTTGACGCTGGCCATGGGCATTCGCTCCGTCGGTGTGATGCGGGGTCCGGATATCTTGCGATGTTCCTTCCGACGGAGAATTCCGTCAAGGCACACCGCGCTGGTGCGATCGTCGAACGGAGTTTGAAGTCGTCGATCCGATCTGCGAGATGATCGCTAGCGGGCCGCGCTCCCCGACGCCTCGCCACGCGAGGGGAAGAGCGAAGGCGGTAGCACGGGAACACGGCGGCGGAGCACGCTCGCTAGCGGGCCGCCGGGCAGCCATTGACGTCGCCCGGTGCCCGTCTACTCTCGGATCGCCTAGCCGATCCCGGGGGGTGAGTTCGATGGGCACGGGCCACGGGCATGGCTAAGGCTGCGCGTGTGCAGCCTGCCCGATCGCGCGCGGAGTCGCGGGGTACGCTGGCTGGCGCCTTCGGGGAGGAGGCCGCCGGATTCGCGCTGCTCGGCCTGGCTGCCTTCTCCGCCCTCGCGATCTGGAGCTACGCGCCGGCGGATCCGCTCTGGAGCGCCGAGCCCGTCGCGAACCGGGCCGGCCGCCTGGGGGCCCTGGTCGCAGCTGGGACGATGACCTGCGTGGGCCATGCGGGCTACCTCGTCCTGGCGCTGATGGCGCTGCTCGGCGGACGGCTGATCGCGGGACGCGGCCTGCCCTCGCTGACCTCCCGGTTGGGCCTGGCGATCCCGTCGCTGGTGCTGTCTGCGGCGGCGGCCCCCCCGCTGCTCGCGGCGATCTTCCCGCACCTGGTACACCTTGAGGGAGGTGCGCTCGGCGTCCAACTGGCGCGCTACGAGGCATGGCTGCTCGGCTCCTGGGGAGCCCTGCTGCTGAACGTCGTCGTCGCGACCTTGGGTGTCCTCGCCGTCACCGGCTTGTCGATGGGACGAGCCATCGGGCGGGTCGGCGTCGGCGTCGGCGCGATCGTCGCGGCGATCCTGGCGCTGCTGAGCGGACTCGGAACGGCAGTCCGGGCAGCCGGCGAGTTCGTCCAGCGGGGAGCCCTGGAGCTGGGTCGCGGCGTGGAGCGGGGCTGGCAGGGCCTGGGGGTCTGGCGCGAGCAGCGGGCGCGGCGGGCTCGCGTGGCCGCTCAGCGCGCTCCCGATCTCGACGAGCCGGAAGAGGATCCTTCCAGCGCCAAGGACCCGCCGAGCCCGCGCCCGACCGGACGCAGGAGCCCTCCTCAGATCGTCGATCATGCAGAGGAACGGACCGCGCGAGGCGGCCAGCAGGAGAGCTTCTCGTTCCGCGAAGGGAGCCCGCGCGGCAACTACCAGCTGCCAGACTTCTCGATCTTCCAGGAGCCACCGCGGGGAGCGCGCTCCTACGACCGCGACAGCCTGATCATGAACTCGCGAATCCTGGAGAAGAAGCTCCAGGACTTCGGCGTCGGTGGCAGCGTCGTGAAGGTCCACCCCGGACCCGTGATCACGATGTACGAGTTCGAGCCCGCATCGGGGATCAAGGTCAACAAGATCGTCGGACTCGCCGACGACCTCGCCCTCGCGCTGCGCGCGCTCTCCGTGCGGATCATCGCCCCACTGCCCGGCAAGTCGGTCGTCGGCGTCGAGGTGGCGAATGCCGAACGCGAGACCGTCTACCTTCGCGAGCTGCTGGAGTCGGAGAAGTTCCGCGACAGCAAGGCGTGCCTGCCGGTCGCTCTCGGCAAGGACATCTTCGGCAACCCAGTCGATGCCGATCTCGCCCGAATGCCCCATCTGCTCGTCGCGGGTGCCACGGGAACCGGGAAGAGTGTCTTCCTGAACTCGCTTCTCTGCTCGATCCTCTGCCGTCGGACACCCGACGAGCTCAAGCTCCTGCTGATCGATCCGAAGCTTCTCGAGCTGTCGATCTACGCCGGCATTCCGCATCTGATCGCCGACGTCGTGACGAACCCGAAACGGGCCTCGGCCGCGCTGGCGGGCGTCGTGCGCAAGATGGAGGAGCGCTACCAGCTGATGGCGGCCCTCGGCGTCCGCAGCATCCAGCAGTTCAACGAGCGCTGCGAGAAGGAGATCGCGGCCGGGAACCGCACCTTCCGACTCAAGGCCCGACCCGGCGAAGAGGAAGGAATCGAGATCGAGTACCAGTCGCTCTCGTACATCGTCGTCGTGATCGACGAGCTGGCGGACCTCATGGTCGTCTGCTCGAAGGACGTCGAGGAGTCGCTGCAGCGTCTCGCGCAGATGGCGCGCGCAGCCGGTATCCACCTCGTCCTCGCCACCCAGCGACCGAGCGTCGACGTCCTGACCGGTGTGATCAAGGCGAACTTTCCCGCCCGGATTTCCTTCCAGGTGTCTTCGAGGACCGACTCGCGCACGATTCTCGATCAGAACGGCGCGGATCACCTGCTGGGATCGGGTGACATGCTATTCCTGCCACCGGGCACCTCGAAGATGCAGCGCCTCCACGGCGCGTTCGTCACGGAGGGCGAGGTGGCGCGCCTGACGTCCTTCCTGCGCGATCAGGGCTCGCCCGCCTTCGACGAGGCGCTCCTGATCGCGGAGACCGACGGCGACGAGCGGGGCTCCAGTGCAGAGGACGTCGACGAGATGTACGACCAGGCCGTAGCTCTCGTCGCGGAGACGCGAAATGCGTCGATCTCCTACGTGCAGCGTCGCCTCAAGATCGGCTACAACCGCGCGGCACGCATCGTCGAGCAGATGGAGAACGAGGGCGTGGTGGGTCCCCAGATCGGGACCAAGCCGCGCGAGGTCTTCGTCAGCTCGATCGAACCTTGAATCCCGGCTCCGCCGGCGCCGTCGAAGGCCCCATGTCGCGAAGCCTTCTCGCATCGATGCTTCTCGCGTTGTGCCTGTTCGATGGGTCCTGGAGCGCGAGTGCCCGGGCTCAGGAGGGTCCCGCTGCGGTCGCCATCGATCGCTGCAGCGACCGCGCGGTCGCCGCGATCCAGAAGCGCTACGAAGGCGTTCGGGACATCTCGGCTCGCTTCGAGCAGACCACGCGGGCGGTGAGCATGGGATCGGCTCCCAACGAGCCCGTGGTATCGCGCGGAAAGGTGATCCTCGCGAAGCCGGGGCGCATGCGCTGGTCCTACGAGGAGCCCGAGCCCAGCCTCGTCATCAGCGACGGCACCACCATCTGGCTCTACGATCCCGCCTTCGGTGAAGCCCAGAAGATGCCCGCGACCGGGGGCTTCCTGCATGGGGCGACGGCGCAGTTCCTGCTGGGGGAGGGTGACATCCGCCGGGACTTCGAGGTGTCGGGCGTCGCCTGCTCCGAGACGCAGGCGGAGCTCGAGCTCGTTCCGCGAGAACCCGCCGGCTTCGAGAAGGTGTTTCTCCAGGTCGATCCGGCGACGGGCGACGTGCTCGGCTCCCGCATCGTCGACCTGCTGGGGAACGTGGTGAGCATTCGCTTCGAAGGGCTGCAGACCAATCTCGATCCCCCGGCAGACCAATTCCGCTTCGATCCCCCCGAAGGGGTCAAGGTGATCGAGGTGGCGCCCTAGCTCACCCGAGATGCCGAGGAATGGAGCGGCACGTGCCCAATTGCGGAAGTCCGCGTCAGCCTTCGCAGCGGCTACGCAAGAGAGTTCGCGCCGGGCCCCCGAGACGAGATGCCGACGCCTGCGTCAAAATTGCCGGCTGCCGGACCCATCTTGAGCATCGCGAAGCGGCAGGGCGCGTGCAGGTCGCAGGCGGGAGCGGTCGGCAGCCGCGGTCCCACCAGGGACCGGCAGGGACCGGCGCCGAGGTGCGGGCCCGGACGGGATGGGGACCGGCCGCACCGGCCCGGAGGGGTGCGGCATCGAATCCGCAAACCGCGTTCTGAAGCGTTGGGCGAGCCGCTACTTGCGCCCCGAGCTGCTGCGGGGTGATGGTTGGCCGCAACGCGCTTTGCTACTCTGCGATTTCAATTGGGATTCCGAGAGGTTGTGAGTCTTCGATCGATCCCTCGTCCGCCTGCCGGAAGAGTCCGGGCAGACTCGATCGAAGTGCTCCGAGGACGGTCCGCGATGGGAGAACTGAATCGGGCGGAGGCCTCGTCCCCGTGCTCGAGGACACGGGTCCGACGCGACGTCGAGCCTGTCAGGGCAATGTCCGTTCTGCCTGAGGGCGGGCGAAACCGCCCCGATTCGACGGGTACGAGTTCCGCCTTCCGCAGCCAGCTGCTTCCAGTAGTCGCAGAATTCTGTGTACGCAATCGAGTCGGTTACGATTTCAGCGCCGGTGGCATCCGGCTTGCAGTAACTCCGCGCGGTACCGTGCCCACCCACGAGGGGAGCCGGGCGAACGAGGAGACGGCATGAGCAGCGAGTTCGATCCCAGGTCAGGTCGGAAAGGCTTCGTGCGCGATGTGATGCGGCGCATCTCGGCGGCTCCGCCCGGACAGGACGGCGACCCGGACGTTGGGGATGGGGATCCCGCGCGACCCCCGCGCGACGAGATCGAAGACCTGCGCAACGCGCTCCGGCTATTCGGCGCCGATTCCCCGGAATTCCGGCGGCGTCTCGATCGCATGCTCGCGGAGCACGAGGCCATGCGTCGGCGCTACCAGATCACCCGCGAGCAGTTCTCCGACGCCGAGCGGCAGAACGAGCGACTCGTGGCGGTGCTTCAGGAGGCGAAGCAGCAGATCGAGCTGTTGAAGGAAGAAGTCGACAAGCTCTGCGCTCCTCCGAACAACTACGGGATCTTCACGCGGGCCAACAAGGACGGCACGGCGGAGATCTTCGTGGACGGCCGCCAGATGCGGGTCAACGTGCATCCGAACGTCGATCCCTTCCAGTTCGTCGAGGGCCAGCAGGTCGTGCTGAATGAGGCCTTCAATGTGGTCGAGCCGGCCGGCTTCGTCGCTCGCGGAGAGATCGCGTCGATCGTCGATTTCCTCGCCGACAATCGCGTGATCGCGTTGGGTCATACCGACGACGAGCGGGTCATCACTCTCTCGGACCCGCTCCGCCGCGAGAGCCTGAAGGTGGGCGACCACATCCTCTACGACCCGCGCACGCACTACGCGTTCGAAAAGATGCCCAAGTCCTCCGTCGAAGAGGTGGTGCTCGAGGAGATCCCCGACGTCACCTACGAGCACATCGGTGGGCTGGGGGATCAGATCGAGATCCTGCGCGACTCGGTCGAGCTGCCGTACATGTACCCGGAGGTCTTCGCCGAGCACAAGCTCTCGCCTCCGAAGGGCATCCTCCTCTACGGGCCCCCGGGATGCGGGAAGACGTTGATCGCGAAGGCGGTGGCCAACAGTCTCGCCAAGAGCATCGAGAAGCGGACGGGCAAGGAGACGACGCCGTACTTCCTGAACGTCAAAGGTCCGGAGCTTCTCAACAAGTACGTCGGCGAGACCGAGCACAAGTTGCGCGAGGTGTTCAAGAAGGCTCGGGACAAGGCGAGCGAGGACGTGCCGGTCGTCATCTTCTTCGACGAGATGGATTCGCTGTTCCGCATGCGCGGATCGGGTATCTCGTCGGACATGGAAGCGACCGTCGTCGCCCAGTTCCTGTCCGAGATCGACGGTGTCGAGTCCCTCAACAACGTGATCGTGATCGGCGCGAGCAATCGCCAGGATCTGATCGATCCCGCGGTGCTGCGGCCGGGTCGCCTCGACCTGAAGATCAAGGTAAATCGGCCCGATGCCGCTGCGGCGCGCGAGATCTTCACGAAGTACCTGACGCTCGATCTTCCCTTCCACTCCAGCGCCCAGGAGCGCTACGGGAGCGATCCGGCGAAGATCGTCGAAGGCATGATTGCCGACACGATCGAGCGCATGTACACCACGAACGAGGAGAACAAGTTCCTCGAGGTAACCTACGCGAAGGGCGAGCGCGAGATCTTCTACTTCAAGGACTTCGCGAGCGGCGCGATGATCCAGAACATCGTCTCGCGGGCGAAGAAGCGCGCCGTGAAGCGCACCATCGAAAGGGACGAGCGCGGTATCACTCTCGACGACCTGATCGGGTCGGTGAACGACGAGTTCAAGGAAAACGAAGATCTGCCCAACACGACCAATCCGGATGACTGGGCGCGTATCTCCGGTCGAAAGGGAGAGCGCATCATCAACGTCCGCACGCTCATGACCGGCATCTCCCGTAAGGAGAAGTCGATTGAAAACATCACCTCGGGTCAGTATCTCTAGCGATCGAGGTTCGGCCTTGCGTGCACGGAGAGTGAATGGCCATTCCGAAGGTGATGGGAACCGAGGTGGAGTACGGGATCACCGTCAAGGGTGATCCCGACTTCGATCCCATCAGCAGCTGCGTCCTCCTGGTGAACGCCTACCGGGAGGA